>Ga0123352_10002142_pt1 | contig 27263 bp, 11 predicted proteins | sample TergutLab28metaG_FD_89700 | JGI IMG/M metagenome (GOLD analysis project Ga0123352, IMG submission 89700) | Labiotermes labralis P1 segment gut microbial communities from Petit-Saut dam, French Guiana - Lab288 P1 | ecosystem: Host-associated > Arthropoda: Insects > Digestive system > Gut ... | reverse complement strand
TTTGTGTGTTTTGGGTTGGTATATTGTTTAAAAAAGATTTTTTAAAAACGTGTGTTTGTTTTTTAAATTTGAAATTTTGGGGAAGGGGGAGAAGGAGGGGGGGTGGGTAAAACCTCCCCCCCCCCCCCCCCATTCTGTGTAGGAATGTAGGCAGGAAGTTGACACGGTGAAACGGAGATAGAAAAGACATGTAAATACGAGGGCTGGTCAAAAATATCCAGGACAGAATGTATGGTAGGAAAACTAATGCACGTGAACGGTACTCTGAGTTATCTCTTTCAAAGTACGATCCTTCGCATTGAACGCAGCGATTTCAGCCATCCTTCCACTTCTTAACCGTAGGCTTAGAGATGTCTTCTTTCGTCTTGTCGTATTCATTTGTATCTCCGCTACGTCTTGAAGACATTGCTTCAAGACGATCTTCAGCCTGGGCAAGAGCAGGGGCTCTAATCTGGCGAGTATGGCGGATACAGAACCATGGAGATGTTCTTTACCGCTTGGAATGGCGAATTGTGATTGCGCACAAAGAAGGTACCGGAAGATCATTTGTGGGGTCGTTTACGACGAAATGAATTTCGAAAACCTTGCAGAACTTTCGTTCCTGTAGACGGTCTGTTTCATGTTCTGGCCTTTGGGGAGAAATTCGTGATGCACTGAACCGAAACATTACAGAAAATGGTAAGCATTGTGTTGATTTTTGACTGGATTTCCCGAGGTGACGACGGCGTTTTCCATTATGATGGTGTTTGTTCCGTCTCAGGGTGGTAGCCATAAACCCAGACGTCATGTCCAATAGTAATGTTGGGCAAGTAGGCGGCTTCATTTGCGGCACGTCGCAAAGGCTTGCGGCGCGCTGTTACCACGCCGCGAACTGCTGCCACTGAGGCAGAAGCACCTGACTCGCGACTGAGTCAACGTGCCACCCGCTCCTCCGGTATGCGGCATCAGAACATGTTGCCAAATGTGCTGCATGGTTGTTGATTACATGCTGTTATTAATCTCTCTTTAAAAGAAATATATCTTGGGTGTTTTTATGAGCCTTCTTGGGCCGAAGTAAAGGCGGTAAAACCAAGACTTTTACAAACGTCTGTTAAAAAAAAAAGATGCTACAGCGATATTTTGCATCTTGTAACTGGCAGAATTTTTAGGCGCGATCGAAAAATTGCAAAAAGCGACTGTTAGCTTCGTCATGCCTGTCTGTACATCCATTCGTCCGCATGCAACAACCCAGATCACACTGAACGGATTTTCATGAAATTTCATCAGTCAAATCAGTCCCATTACAGGCCCGAGGTGCCCAGAGGGTTCCAGGAAGTTAAGGTTTTCAGATTACGTGACAATGGCCCAGGATGGTGGTAAGGTTGTTAGCCTTACGCACCGGCCGCTTTTACGCCCAGAAAATACTCCAGGTACGCATTTCTGTTGGAGGCTGAGTCGACCCCTAGGGCCATAGTGCGATCGGAAGGATTATGTCAGTGAAAAATTCCAATGACACCATCTGCAATCGAACCAGTGACCTTCCTATTTGTGGCACAGCACCTTAACCACTGTGCAACCGCGGTCCCCTCATGAAATTTGACATTTTATTATTTTTCGAAAATTTGTCGGGAAAATTTAGTTTTCATTGAAATCTGACGAGAATAACGTTTGCTGTACATGAAGACCAATATACGTTTATGATCGTATCTCGCTCAATTCTTCTTAGAATGGGAAATGTTTTAGGCGGAAGTTGTAGAGGAAACCAAAGCACATATTACGTTCAATAACTTTTTCCGAAGATCGCGTCGTTTACGAGATAATGTCAAAAAACGTGGTGGAGTTGGACAGGCCACAGATGACAATACGGCGCGTGCACTTTGCATACCAGATGATTAAGGGTACAGACACACTTAGAATATGTAATACTTATTGCTTTTGCACGGCGGTGTTACGATGTACGTACATTGCCAGTGTTGTTTATCGTGGCCACAATATTGATGTCTGCACGAGATTTGCATATGTTCTGCAGACATCTTACACTGACTCAGTCTGCAGGTGCCGGAGGCCATCCGGTAGGAGCGAACGGAAATGAGCGTCATGACTGTGCTAATCAAGCCATAATTCTGCTAGTTTATTCTGGTTCTCGTTATTAATTACTGGCGAGGGGCCACGTGTGATTAGTATCTTCTTGCATGTTGCTGCATTTGTGCTGAAGTTTTTCACGGTCGAAGTTGGTTTTGTTTTGACAACTTCGAAATTTTCCAGAGCGACGAAAAGCAATGAAACGAAGTGCGATGGTGTTTAATATTCCACGTACCAGAGTATGAGTCATTTAGGTTCTCAGATCCGGCAGTAGTGGAAACAGTTTTTGGTATCATAGGCCTGTCAATGCGTGAAGTTAATTCACTTAACGTATGAGAAGTAATTTTTTTTTGCCCCATAGAAAATGCTCAGGGTATCCATTACGAAGAGTAATTCCTGCTTTTTGTACAATTCACACGATACACGTGAATTCATAAAATATAAATGTTTGTGAATGCTCAAGTAGTTGCTGCTTTAAAAGAGTAGAAGTTCCTTTAAAACGTAATTGAGGAATGTACTCAGCGCAGACTTCTAGGAACGGTGGAAATAATTGTTCTTAACTATTCGCCATTAGTGCATCAATTTTTTTTACTGTCCCTGATAAATTTATTATTTATATTAAAAAGAACATCTCATTACAGAATAAAATCATAACCTTACAATTACGATTTTTTTGACAAATATAATTAATTCTCTGAGAAACTGTTAATGTATCTTTACTGTTATTGTATCTTTTCTTTCAGGAATTCTATGAACACACGGAAATATTATGGAAAGATAGAGGGGTTCAGGCCTGTTTTGAAAGGTCAAATGAATACCAGCTAATCGACTGCGCAAAATAGTGAGTATAATGTGGATATACTTATTGTGTATGCTGTTTGATTTAAGCGAGAAGTCCAGAGCAATCCATTTAAAGCCATACTTTACTGGACGTGACGTAGTGTAAAACATAGTGTAAAACAGTGTTCGCAGAACATGCTAGAAGTAGCCGGCATTGTTCTGATTACACACATTAGTCCTCCCAGACACGCTAGGCCAGAGGTCTTCAAACTGGTTAATAAAAAAAAAAAACCATTAACACGGATTTATTTTTGGTAATTTTTACAGCAACATGTTTCGACCCTGCGGGATCATCATCATCATCATCAGGCTAATACTTCATAAAAACGCTTATAACAATATAGAAATGCATGTGTTAAAATTATAATTTTAGCTTATGCAGTTGTGTATTGTTTTATAAAGTTTGGGGTCGAGACATGTTCCTTTAAAAATTACCAAAAATAAAGTCGGTGTTAACGGGTTTTTACTTGTTAACTAATTATACGAAAACACAATGGGATGTCTGACTTTAAAAATGATCTTAAAACTGTTGTCTGTGAAAACCTTGTGACTAAATATGAAATTTCGCGTAACCTGTGTAAATTAAAAGTGTAGGTTTTTGCTGTAAAAATGCAATAACACTTTTTATATCATAAAGCTTTATTTAGAAGTAAAATATCATATTTTGTGAAAAACAGAATTTTATTGTTTGGGGGTTTACACTGAAAATAAACCCAGCGCCGATTATGCACAAGGCTGGGGAGGAACACACAAAAAAAGAACGCAGTTATATTTACCATTTTCATTATAAAAGAAATGTGGCTGCAGAATGTCTGAAAGTGACCCATAATGCTTCAGGGTTGTGCAGAACGCAATTTGAATACCACTGCTCAAGGCCGTTTTTCGATCGTCATGAAATACAATTGTTGCTTGTTGGTGTGCGGTTTTAAACAAATCATTCTGTACTTTATAGTGTTGTATCGAGTTTACCTTACCTTTGTTTGTTCGAACTTTAAGGTAAATGACATCCACATATGTATTATCAAAAACAGAATTTTGTCACCTGAGGATAATATGTAGACTAAAGTAACGTTTGTGTGTTTGTGTGTGTGTGTGTGTGCGTGCGCGCGCGCGCTAGTGTGGTCATATTTTAGATATTCCTTCCAAGTAAAATCTGCCCTTATTTTGAGCCGCATAATGGAAACTTTCTTTCATTAAGTGTTCAGTTTTTAATCCCGTGATTAATACATGTGACTGCAAATTATTAAAGAAAATGTTGAGTAATAAGTGAACGTTTCTGCATCATCAAATAAGATAGGTGTAGTAGTATGTCGTTTTTTACACATTAGCAGTGACAAGCTGTAAAAAATGCGCACGTCGCGTTCGCCGTGTGTGTCCGTATTTAAAAACTGGAAGAACCAGGCAGTGGTCGGGTGTTTTTATGAGAGCTGATATTCGTGAACTCTACTGTCGACACTTTCTGATGTTACCTAAGTGTGAAGGACCCTTTCATGAAGACCTACAGGTCTGTATTGTTGCGCCTGGAGCGTAACGCTTTCAGTCTTCAGAAAAATACTGGGATGCTTTTGTTGTGGAGAAAAATGGTACTAATTAGATAAACGATGATGACGTGGAAGAAGTCTTAAACGGATATTATAGCAAAACCGCTTTCATTAGCCAGCTGAACTCTGTTTTTAATAATTAATGATTTTTTGCTGCCAAAATATGTGATAAAATGCATGTACAACAGAGCAGTGCTTCGTTTAAATGTCCATTAAAACATGATGTATAATTTCTCATCAGTAATAACATGTGGCTTTTCAGAGTTTTCTAGAATGGAGTTCGCTGCTTTTTCCTTGAGGTTTTTGCAAGGACACCTGTGGTTATCTTTTAAGGAATTATCGGTTTATGAAGGTTCGTCGCCGCTATAATAAATATTTATTATTGTGCCGAATCCGATCCGCTTTCCACTGTGTAATGTGGTCTGTTTCACCGGAAAAATTTTCAGCTCTTATTTTTTATTTCTGCTCAACTGAAGTACCACCGTAGGTGTAATGGCAGCACCTGAATTACAGGATTGGAGCCCGGTTGACTCAGTATTGTGACCAAGCTACGAACTGGTTGACTGGCAATCAGGGTTCGATACCTGGTAGGGGCAGAGATTTGTGTTTTATTTCTCCACAACGCCCAGAATCCGGGACACATCTGATCTCCTAGCCGATGGCTACCGGTATTTTTTCCCCTGGATGTAAAACGGCTGGATGTAGAAGTGTATGGTTCGAATGATTCCACAAAGTCTCCGGCTTCAGGCATACATACAGTTAGCGAGCCTAAGCTCATGTCACAAGTGGGAGAGTGCGCGAAGTTGTGTGCGCGTAGATCAGTGTGTTGCTGCAATCTGAGCGGTGGTGGTGCCAGTATTCTTGCGGGCCGTGACACATCGGTACCCAGAACACGAATAGAATGCCACCAGTCACTCCCGGGATACTAGATGATCTGTGCTGCCTCCCCTATGTAGCAGCTGCAAGTGGGTGGGCCGAGGTGGACACGTGGCCTCTGATACGCGGTGGCTGGGTTTATGAGCATGGCACTGAAGGCTGTCATTTAATATCGCGCGGTCTTTGTGGAATTACCCGAGGTATACTATCATAGAGTGTCGTGCAATCACATTCCGCGTTGCACACTCGAGGGAACGCACGGAATATAGGGAAACACGTCCTTGCCTTTCCTATTCGACATCTATTCAGGTTGGCCAGGAAATGAACTAAGCCAGTAGCAGCTCTCCCGAGTTTGACGCGTGTTCTGCTACGATTACGTTATTTATAGACGTATTTTATTGGAAGTTCGCATGTACTCTTGGCGCGGGAAGGGTGGAGAGGGGGCATGTTCCGCACAGGTATGTGATGGTGGACAACATGTAATGCCGTTTCCCACCTAAAACACTCGGATGAATCAGCCTGCTTCATCGTCCCACGTGTCTGAACTGTCAGTAGGCGAAAATAGAATGAGGGAGATGTGATGCGGACCGTAAACAAACGAACGACGGAGGAGAGTTTTCTGACACCTGTTAAGTGATACATTTTGTTTCATGAGATTTCATTATAGTGGTGAGGCTTCTGGCTCTGGGCCCGAGTGCTTATGTGCCCGTCAGGAGCGCACACAACTTCCCAGGATTCCAGCCAACCTTCTACCCAGTGTCTGTCGCTTGGAGCAAAGTGGTTGGGCGTAGCTGAACTTTCACCTCCAAGTGCTTAAGTGAAGAATACATGGAATTGTACTGCCTTTCCTTCGTGTCTTCACTTGGTGGTTCTAATTAAGTACGGGGAAAAGTTATTGCCCTTCGTTTTCGTTTACAGTAGTGTGGTGTTTTACCGTTTCCAATGGCTCCTTAAAACACCAAATCCCGGCCGTATTCTTCGAACCGGTAATTTTGTTTTCAGTTCAGAGTAACGCAAACGAAGCGGACTGACGCACACTCTCTTGTGATAAGCGCTGTACTCGTGGCTGGTATGGATCCCATCCTTATCACACCTTCCCACGTACTTGTTTGCGCAGTTTTACAAGCTCTCCGGATTTCAGTTGCTTCTGTTAATATATCATCGTAGCAGTGCTGAAATCTAGAATTCAACGAATACTATCGAATACTTGTTTAATTTTTTAACGCACGGTGGTTGCCACGTGTACCGCGTGCTTTAACATTAAACAGGCCACGCTTCGCCCACACAGTGTGTATATGCCGTTTATGTGGTTCTGAGAATAAACGACTATATTTTTCGAAAAAAGTATGAATCAGTTGGCCTTTGTATCGCAGTCGCCATGTAAGATTTTAAGAGGGGCACGTCGGTGTTAAAGGTGCAAGTCTTGTGGTATATGATATTGTGTAGATGGGTATATAGTTATCGCCTGCCGTTGGACCACCTTGAAGAAGGAGGCAGCAAGCTCCTACGAAATGTGGGCGCCTGTTTCACATTATACACAGCATCATATTCCTGAATACATGAGTCACCTCTAACACTGTTACTTGTGAGGCAGGGACTGAACTCGTGTTACTTAGATAAATTTCATGTTTCAGAGTTAATTATTATTTAAGGTGGCAACGGTGGGTTAGGTTGAACTGTCGTAGCTGAGCGTAGGCACCGGAGAATTTTACGAACCGAGAAGTCGCAAAGAAACTTAGTTGTAGATAGTTTAGGCTTCATGGCCAGGGAGTGGAAATTACGTTTTGCTCACCTTTGGGTAATATGAAGAGCAAACTAAATAAACGGGTAAAATTACCCACTGAAGAGATTCATAGTTTTTTATTCCTAACCTTAGTGGCTCTGGGTTATTAAATGAAGAGTCAAGAAACCCTTTTAAAAAGTCGCAACTTTTGCGCATTCAGCCGTCAGTTAACTCAATTTTTGTCGCACGGGGAACTGAGAGGTGTGTTCGAGGAAACATATAAATACAACACGTCAGTCGATAACAACACCTTATTTATATACAAAAATAGTATATTTTGTCAGGGTGACATACTATACATATACTATTTTTGTATTTAAAATAAAGTGTTGTGTTATCGACTGACGTGTTGTATTTATATGTTATAACATTTCGGGATGGAAAACATCAAAAGTGCGAGGAAACACAAAGTACATATTTTGGGTTGGGAAATGTTAAATGTGAGGATGATATTGAAATGGAGTTGGTTGTGAGATGTGAACGGGATGAAGCTGGCGAAATTAACGGTAAGTAAAAAATTCGAGAATTCTGTAATGAACTTTCTGTTTACATGCTGACAGCTGTGTAGTGGACCGTGGGGTGTTACCATGCGCGCTTGTCGGTTGAAATTACGTACTTTGTGTTAGCTGTGATCAGTTACTCTGGAATTACTGATAGAAATGAAACAGGACAGGCAGTATACTTATAACGCAACATTCAGGCTCCTCGTAGCCAATGTTGCACTGGAAAAGCAATAAGTATTGTGTATTTCGAGTGTATGTTTGTAGCCGTAGGGATTCTGCGTGAAATGCGCATGCGCCATATTGTCATTTGACATCTCCGGCTCTACTGTATTTTTCCACATTTCTCATAAACGGTACGATTTTCTTAAGAACGTTACCCATCATGAACCCTGATGTTCCCTAAAACTTTTGTTTAAAACATTCATCATAAGAAGAATTGAGCTATATATGATAAAAAATGTGTATAGTAAAGTATCGTTTTTTTTTTGGTCCGATGTAAATGGAACTTGAATTTTCTCGACAGATTTTTGGAAAAATGCTCATACATAAAATTTCGTGAAAATCCGTCCATTGGGGGCCGAGTTGTTCCATGCGGACAGACATGTTGAAGCTAACAGTCGCTTTTCGCAGTCTTGCGAACGCGCCAAAAAAGCATAAGTAGAGTTTGTAATCCAAGTTGTTGCTACCATTTGTTGAATTATCTCATTTCGTACGGTTTACAGATACACTGCATTTGGCTGCGCGCTTCTGATTTCATTTTTCTGTACATCTGCTGCACTAAACACGTGGCAAGTCACGGGCACTAGACGCTCGCAGAAACACGTGTGGCTGTTCACGACAGTGACATGTTTTTAGAATGTTATTTACCAAAATTGGATTGTATCGACAGGTTTTAATCAAAGTCCCCAGTAACAAATTCGACGGAAATCCGTCGTGTTTCTTAGTATTACGCGCGGATGGACGGGCAGGTATGTCGAAGCTGTTGGGCGCGCTTTTTTTGGGGGGGGGGGCAACTTTTCGTTGCCAGCGCGCAAGAAGACGTCGTGTGCTGTGCTGCAGTGGGAGGCGTGAAATTTTTATGTGGAAAAGTGATGCTGACTCCAAACTCCGTCCCAATTCTGACCAGATTGAATGTAACGTGGGTATATTTTATTACAGATTTACAACAGTAGGATTAGTAACATCTTAACGTGATGAAACGTGAAGTTTACATCAGTATGCATTCAAAAATGTTTTTACCTCACAGAAAACACTGGACCTCCGTTACAGAGAGCAGTCAGTTAATTCTGTTTGCCCTGAGAATCACACGAAACGTTTTAAGTACACTGTGTGTGTAAAATGTAGAGCTTATTAATTGTAATGGTCAAGGTAAAGTTTTCATATTGACGCTATGAAGGCATGTGGATGGGTGGAGGTATAGCTCCACGTTTTCTTAATCTCGGCACTATTTTGTGGTGAGTGGTCAGCTTCACGTCGCCGCCGCTTGAACCGCGGAAGGGACCATCGGTACCCGTTGGAGAGGAGGCTGGGTGGGCCCCACTACAAGTTTGGACGTTTCGAAGCAAGCATATCCTGCTCCTGCCGCGGTTGTATAGTCCATTGCCTAGTCAATACACTGAGAACTGCACCCTGGTTAACTAAGCGTATGGAACATTAGTAACTGGTGTGCATTATGCTGTTGCATTCAGTGTCCAGATTCTAGAGTTCGCACCACGTCTGGGTCAGTTTCTAGTGGAAACGGCTATGTGCGATGTACGGTACGCAGGAATGACAGAGACTGAGGGTGTTAGGAGAGGAGAGGAGGGGAATGACGGAAGAACAGAGAAAGCTGCGTCGTGAGTAGCATCTTACGAGCTGTTTCTTTTCAATGACGATACTTCATTAATGAAATGAAGGAAATTATTGCTACTTACGTGTTATTTCCTTCAAAGTAATTCCCGACGGAAGTTACAAACCACACGCTATTCGAGCCTAGCAGTCGTCGAAGCAACCCTGAAAGTTACTGTTGTTACTCCATACGCTCCTGGTAACTAATTCAAGATTTCGGTGGACGTTTTCTTCAGTTTCACAACAAGTTTGATGTATAATCGTTGCCCCGTTTCGTTGATGAATCATGATTGCGGAAAGTTAAAAAAAAAGTTATTACGTGGCATTACGTAAACGAAATGGAGCGTGATTTGGCACGCGATTGATGAGAGGGTTCATGGGTAAGTAGTATCTTATATTTTGTATGCATTACCAAGGATAATTGTTAGGGTGGTCACATCAGTGTTCATGGCAGGGAGTTGAGAAATGCGAATGGAATTTTGGAATCTTGGGAAACCGAGGCGCTGATGGGAGTGAATGAATCTGAAAGAAACTGGATGTCTGTGTAAACTGGATTAATCAGGTCGAGGGTATTGTCGAATCGTGGGTACGCCATGATAATGAAACACTGTGTTCGCCAGAACTGCGAGTTTCTTGACCAGCTTTCCAAAAATTATGCTTTATATAGAGATAGACACACTGTTCTTGAATTAACTGTTTAAATATGGTGGCATAAGTCGTAAATGTCATGAACGTCAAGTGTGGGTAGAAAACTAGTGCATAAGTTGGTTCGGAGAGTAATACTGCCGTTAATATTAACCATTTAGAGTACAGTGTCAGCTGGTGTAACGCAAGAACGAGTGTTTGCGCCCACATTGTATTTTTATGATTCTGAGATTATAGGCAGTTATTTCCCTGAACAGCATTAGCCGATTGGTTGTCGTAATGGAGACGCACTGTATTGTGTGACATGTGCACTGTGTTTTTAAGAATCTGCTTCACATGGTACGCTAACAGTACCTATGAGGCCAGGGTACACACGGGGCTTATGTTTTGTTTTCGTTTCGGTAAAGGGAAAGTCCCATTCTTTGAGTCTGCCCTGCAATGAGTGGATTTTTGTTGAGCCTCTTGCGATATTATGGACCAGCTAGCGACAGCAGCAACCTTGCCTTGCCTCATCTATTGATCCCCACGGTCCAGACCTCCGTGTCTGCCAATACGACAGCTAGAAAACGCAAAATAAACCAACATGTATGATCAGTGTTTAGAGATTTTAATGGCATGAATACATACGTAACATTCTGCAGGGTTATCGTTTTCAGAGTATTAGTCTGATATCGGTGGTTTTAGACCAACATCTATGCCTTACAAAGGCGGCACCAAAACGCATGGGGTAAAATAGATTAGCGAAATGTGCGTTGTGTTGGCAGCAGTGTCGCGAATACCGCGCCGTGCCGTTGAAGTCCAGGGACCCGAAGCCGGGCCGTTACGAGCCGAGCAAAGACCGGGTTTGCTATTTATAGATCGCGACCGAACTAAAAATGGCTGCTAGTGGAAAATAAACATTGGAGCGTAATGTAGTCAAGGTCGCGGGTGGGGGAGGGAGGGAGGTGGGAATGGCGTAATCCACCCTCAGACGCGATTCCAGAGGGTAGTGATAGCATGCAGCTTCGTGTGTGGGCAAGGTAGGGGCTGCTGCGAGATGTTGAGAATACGGATGATTGTGTGTACCCATCCATTGGAAACAATGGTAGAATTTTTAAATGGGGAGTTATTTACTGTAGAAACGAGATAAATCCAGCTGCATTCGGGAACGTTATTGCACTGGCTAAATATATGTATTTTTTTTCTGCTCCGCCTATGTTGTTTCATTAACTTGAAATCAATGGACATTTAATTGAATGTGGTTGAAAATCTGACACAGTTTAGACTTATATTGAAGCAAAATGGGTGAGGAAGGACATGAGTGAAGACTGACTTTCTGTCGCAGATTTTGTGCCCATCCATACGAGGAAATTTGTTGTTGTGCTCCAATTGTAGGTTACTAGGCATGAATATCTGACTTTAAAACCTGACCTAAAAACCCAAACACCAGACGCGTTACTCGTTTGTTCGTTTATGGTTTATTTACAAGTACCTGATGCCATAATGTCTAATGACAGGATTATTGAATAATGAATTGAGCAGGACTAGGAAAGAAGCGGTCATAGTCTAATTGAGGTAATGTATCGGCTCTTGCCGGGAGGTACTGATCAAAATCACTAAAATCTCGGGATGACTTGTCTGCGGGTCGACACTTTAATCTCGGACCTCACCAACTTGAGGCAGGAGTACTCTTCAGATGGCCACGGCGTTCGCCCCGTACTGCTGCCACCTAACATCGGCGTCTCCTTCACGGCCTTCAAAAACCGTGCGTCGTAAAAGTGAAAATAGGCGAATTGTCAGCTTAAAGTAAGCCGAATTGCCGCTCCGCCTGTGAATAGGGAGATAAAAACATAACAAGCAACCGACATAACGGTTTATCTATTCTAATTACTGTATTCGACTGTTCAAGAAGTCCCGAGCCTCTGTAGAATTCATATAAACACAAAGCAGAAAGTCATTGGCTTTAACCTAAGCGTGAAGTTGATCTAAATTGTGTTTAAAAGTGGAATTCAGGAACGTACGTATGTGTGGGGCGTAATGGCGAACAGGAGACGTACACTTGGGACTTGGGTAACGTGTAACAGGAGACTTCCCATCTGGCAACGTTTAACAGGAGACGTACACTTGAGACTTGGGTACCTATAACAGGAGACTTATGATCTGGCAACGTTTAATAGGAGACAACCACGTGGCCTGAGTAACGTTTAATAGGAGACGTACGTAACTTGAGACCTTCGTACCCTGTGACAGGAGACTTCCGATCTGGCAGCATTTAATAGGTGACTTAACCACGTGGTCTGAGTGACGTTTAATAGGATACGTACGTGCACTTGAGACCTGGCTACCCTGTGACAGGAAACTTCCGATCTGGCAACGTTTGATAGACGTAACCACGTGGCCTGAGTAACGTTTAACAGGAGACTACACTTGAGACCTGGGTACCATATAACAGGAGGCTTTCCGATCTGGCAACGTTGAGCAGGAGATTTACGCTTGTTATCTGAGTAACGTGTGACAGGAGACATACGCTTGTGCCTTCGGTAACGTGTAACAGGAGACTTGCGCTTTTGACCTGGGTGACCTTTAACAGGAGATTTGCACTTGTGATTCTTGGCGGCTCAGTACTAGAAGTGAGTGTCAAGTCCGATTCCAGCTGCAGGCAGTTTCGTTGCAGGTCCTTCGTCTGGTTTTGTATGTCTGACAACGGTAGCTGATGTAATGTCTGTGCTTTCCGGTTGAATTTTGACCTTTTTTTCCCCAATTAAGAATTTATTCATTCTGAATTGCACTAACGCAAAAAAAGTAGCACACAATGCACTGATTGCCCAGTTCAAGAATTCGGACTACACTTGTGCTAAGACTGTGATATATCAATAACAAACTTCCACAACACTACAGAATATGCTACGCATCTATCCTTACAGAACAACAATGCAAACGAGGCGTGGGGGGGGGGGGGCCAGTAAGCAAAAAGAAAAATTATAAGGTAAAATAATTCCAAATATTCCGAGAGTTTGTTCAGTCAAAACAACTAATTTATTTGACTGAACATACTCTTAGAATATTCAGTGAAAACACATCGGGGTGGCCCCAATTTAAAAAAATCGAATTATTCCGGTTACACAGTGAACACACTACTGATCCTCTGCACAGGCTTAGTTCTTGTTTCCAGCTGACGGTAGTATCTTTTAGAAAAATAGGAATAAATATTACAATGCAGCTGTACCCAGTCGGCGGAATTTCGAATTAGTAGACCGCCAAATATTTCCATTCTGCCCCTTCACATTTCACCATCTAAGTATTGCAACCAGATGATAAGTTTGCAAGTGTTAATGAAATGCATTGCTCTGGGGCCACTTTGCGTAAGTATCCCTCTGTAGTGACCTTTAAGAGACGTAATTGAAGACCCAAGAAGAATAACCAAGGACATTCTAGGATCCTCAATGCCTTTGGTCTGTCACGCTGTGTGACATCTACGAATATGTTAACACTTTCCGGTCGTCAGTCGCGATAAGGCGACAGAGGAGAGTCTGTTGGTATTCGAATAGTGAAATAGTATTTCCGCATGCTCTTTATGAATGTTTTTCTTTACATTTCAACACATTTAAAACAGTTTTAACATGAAATTAACATTTATAAAAAATAATTATTGAGTAATATAATTCCTAACTTTTTGGTGCGCCACGAGGCTACTATCCGCTTACCACCAGTGGTATGCTTATCATCGTTTGCAAAGTGCTGCTATAATATCAAAACAGAAGCAGAACGAAGTCTGACATAGTACAAACGCACGATGTAGCTATGTGGTAGAATGGTGTAAGAAGAGCCGATTGCGTTGATTGACCTATAAAATGAAGGTAGTACATCCAGTTTAGGGCGTGAGAAGCACTTCAGACCAATCCCGGTGGCTGTGCGGTGCATCTGTGGCCGCTCGCTTGCTGGGATTGCGGGTTCGAAACCCGCCGGCGACATGGATGTCTCTTTATGGTGAATATTGTGTGTTGTCAGCGGTCTCAGCGATGGGCCGATCTCTCGCCCAGAGGAGTCGTACCGTGTGTGTGTGTGAGAGAGAGAGAGATACTGACTACACGTACACGGAGTCGATAGAAAACGTCAGAATAAGAAAGAAAGAAAGTCACTTCAGGGGAAACAATAGGAATGCATAAGAAAGAAATTCATACTTTGTCAGCTGCAGAACTTTTTGAGGCTAGCGATGTTCAACAGACTGAATTGTGTGTCTGAACTTAGTTGTTTGAAGTTTAGATTGATCCTGAATATTGTGAACATTACAAATTGTCAAGTATTGAACGGATCCCTTAATACTAAAATTAAAATGACTGTAAACCCCTACTGTGGCTTTTTACGTAATACAACAGCTGCTGTTGGCATATTCGGAGTCCTGTAGTTGATAAAACAGAAGTACAATAGGATAACTTCAGCTATTTATAGACTCGCAGTTACTGGACAGGTACTGTACGTGCTTCTCTCTGAATCGTGGACACATTTCCTGTTCGTAATGGTCTGGTGGGAGGGAATGATTCTCGGCCACTACCCCTTTTTGTTTTGACTTTGTAACTGCTGTTGGGAAGGCCCAAGAAAAGCAAGGGAGGTTACAGTTGATTGGAACACACCAACTTCGGAATTGTGCTGATAATGCTAACTAGTTGGGCCCAAGGCCGGTGTAAAACTGTCGCAGTTCAAGTAACTGCACGAGGTTACATCGGACGAGGACGGGGAGATAGGAGAAAAGGCATGTTGCAGTTCGTATTTTGTATTTGTATTTGTATGTAAATGCTCGTGTACTGAATGTAAACTGCTGTGGAAATGCGTTTAATCCGAGTCTGTTAAGTCACTCATGCACGTACGCAGTAGATGTTTTTAATTCTATTCTGAGCTGACGTTTCCTTTTTTATTTTTATTTTTAAAGCCGTTATCTTTTTGGAATTTAAACACGTATCCGTGTACAACGGATTTTCTTGTGGAAGTCATGAAGTATATTTCCATTGTCTGCATGGTGATAAGATTATTTTCAGAAATACAGCGATTTGGTGTTCGTGAAGTCTGAAAGCTAGTGTACTAACGACATTACTTTAAGGAACGACAATTTTGTTTTAGCAACATTAAGTACGAGAAGTACGGCGTAATAATAGCACGCGGAGGGATTTGTGTGTAGGAAAACCACAGTTGTGTATTTACATTTCGGTCCAGCGTTAAGGTGCACTGAAGGGACAGAAAGTTCGCTGTGCTTGTGGGAACGTCTTAAAGTGTAAAATATAACAAAATGAAATTATGGGGAGGAAGTATTGTGCGGTCTTGAGTAGGAGACAATGAAGAAGGTGCAGTTAGATTTAAAAAAAAACAGTTGTCCCTGAATAAACGTCTCTCAAACCCTGTGTCTGAGCTCATGAGCTCAATATTAGACTCCAGTTGAAGCGTGATGACACACGGTGACGCACGGGAGGGAAGTGAAAGGGAAACTGACGAGTGGAGTGGGTAGCCAGTACTTTTCGCACTACCTCGAAACATGGTGTATCCAGCATTACTACCGCCGATGCGCACACCTCGGCTGCCAGTAGTAGACAACTGATGTCCTCCGCTGATTTAAATGGACTCGTCCGTTTCGCCGAAAGACGAAATATGGTTCCTGCGCTTGTGCCATCACGTTTCAACCGGCCTGTACTAGTGGTGAACCTTCGTCTTTGCTTATTTCTGGAAATAGTGATCCGTTTAAGACGGATCCTGTCAGTTATGGTACTACCTCGCGGACCGCAACTGAATTGGAAGAAGAACTTGCAACAGAAGCGTCGTGCACACCTCCGTGTGATATGTTTGCAGTTCCCGCGGCTTGGCCACAAGTTGTCATAACTTCAGAATTACAGCTTTGACCGTAGGCCCTCTGGTTATATGCAGAAAAGCCAGATGTTCGTTTTCCTGCCAGTCAAGTTACAAAACAATAGTTCAAGGATTTTTTTTGCTGCTTTTGCTGCATGCTTTTTAATTGAGACACTGGAACCCTGACGTGATTGCTTTAGATACTGTAGAAGCTGTCCCGTGTGTTAAGGTTTCGCGAAATGAACGTTTCATTAAGATGTGTGAACGTGCCAACATTTTCTTCAGTGCTTTATGTATTGTGAAAGAATGCTAGGCAAGCAGAAAATGCAGGATGGCTGTGAAAGTCAGGCCAGTGCAACTCCCACATCGGATGTGGCTGGACCTGCGTTGGCCGAAGAATCAGAAATTTAATCCGGAAATTTTGCGTGAAGAAGTGAGCTGCTCTCTGTTGACGCTGAAGTATACTTAATGATAAAAGGTAGCAATACGTTTCCACTTGTGGCCCTCCTCCTCATAGCTTTCGTGTGCATGCCTGTTTCTGTAGCGTCAGCTGAACGATTTTTTAAAGGCGAAACTCATAGAAAGCTATTTAAGGTGTACAGGAAGTCAGGAAGAGTTGGATGGACTGGAAATAATTGCAGTTGAAAGTGATCTTGCTCACTGTTTTGGATACCGTGCAGCACAAAGGCAAGAAAACTGGCAGTTCGTTGTGAATATCTTAATATATATTAGCTGTTCGTTCATACAGAGTAAAAATAAATTCCCTCACAAGCTGTCCATAGTGTGATTGCTTGTTAAAATAAGCCGAGAATATTATAGACACGTGTCACCTTCAATGACGCAAGGCGTGAAATGATAAAAGCATATCCGTTTTGTAGTTGGGCGTAAGATAGTTGAAGAGGACGATAGTCTGGAAACATGTTCGTCCGCGAGAAGCCGTACGGATCCAACTGACTTAGAAGAACACTTCGAGGAACCCTGGGCCGGGATACTCCCGATTCTCGCGCAATGTTGCGCGAGCGTCTCCATGGTTCTTGTTCTGCAGATGCAGATGTATTGGGTGGTGGTCATAGATTCGGTCGACGACTTGCGTTCAAAAGTGGTCGTCGAAACGCATGAGCATCTGGTTGACGTGGAGCAGGATAGTGTAGTGTGAATTCACTTGCATGTTACTGTATCCCTCTGTGTGTGACCACTCACAAGTCAGCCGTGCTGTGTACTGTGTTTCCCGAGTACACGAAACAGGGTGACTTATCGTTGCAACCACATTTTCGGTGATATGTATCTCGAAAACCGAACCTTTCAGGAGGAGTGTTGAGCATAGCTCCACGTGGCTGGTCCTTTCGCATAGACCTGCACTCCTTCATACTTCGATATTGTTGCTTGCAAACCAGGCGTAAGCCGCCACGCCTCTTTGTTTGTTTGTTTGTTTGCTTGCGTTTGAGTATGAGTGGCTTCAGCAGATCAGCGGTTGCGTACCATATATATGCGTCGCTTAACGACGGGGATACGTTCTGAGAAATGCGTCGTTAGGCGATTTCGTCGTTGTGCGAACGTGTACTTACACAAACCTAGACAGTACAGTGTAGCCTTACTACACACCTAGGCTATATGGTATAGCCTATTGTTCCTTGTCCACAAACCTGTACAGCATGTTACTGTGCTGAATACTGTAGGCAATTGTAACACAGTGACAAGTATTATAATATTATGGGACCGCTGTCGTATATGCGGTCCGTCGTTGGCCGAAACGTTATGCGGCGCATACCTGACGAATGTGCGCCACGCGTACGGTGCAGCACACGGAAGTGGCAGGATGATTTAATGCTTATGTCAAGAACCCCTTTCGTAATCGTCGACTGCCACTCAACAACGCGTTTCTGTCCGTGGGGTAGCGGCTTATCTTTTGCTCCTACCAACCAGGCCGCTCACCGGCGCCCTCCCGCGCCCGTTATCATAGAGAGGTTGTCAGGCCTGTTAAAAAACGCCTGTTCACCTGCCCGCGAGATGCTGCCAGCTGGCTCACAAAACATCATGATGAAATATTATTGGCGAATTGATTTACTGTACGATTTATGTTTGTGTTAGGTTGAAGTATGGCGCTATTTATAAAACGGAACCGAAAAACGATTATCATCCGTCGAAACACAACTTGTGTTCTCTTTCATAAAAAGAAGTGAATGTAAGTTGTGTTTCGACTGATGTATCTTTTTTCATTTATGAGGTATGGTGATTGAATAAAAATGTTAGGTTTCACAAATTTATATTAATTTGAACTTTGGATGTACTACATGTAGGTATGTTTGGTTATAATGAGGTAATTTCACATATGGAACGTTCGCTCGAAGTATGGCAGATTCCTCCCAGTACACCCTGTGTGTGTGTGTGTGTGTAAGGTTGCACAAAGTTTACAAAAATGTAGGGGCCACCTCAAAATTCTAGGCGCCATGAGGGTGACAAGCAAGTTCCGTTTTGATGACCCACGAATATTAGGAGCCACTGTACGAAATTTAGTCCCACGGAGACCTGGCACTCGGAATTTGTGTACCCCTGTGTGTGTGCGTGTGGTGGGGGTGGTGGTGGTGGTGGTGGCGGCGGCGGCGGCGGCGGCGGCGGCGGCGGCGGCGGTAGCTCAGTCAGTATAGCGACTGACTACGGGCTGGACGGTCCGGGATCGAATCCCGGTGGGGACGAGATTTTTTCGCCCGTCCTGACCGGCCCTGGGGCCTACCCAGCCTCCTGTAAAATGGGTACCGGATCTTTCCGGGGGGTAAAGTGCGGCCGGGGCGTGCTGCTGACCACTCACCCCCTTCTAGTGCCGCGGTCATGGAAGAGTAGAGCTATACCTCTATCCACCCTCTGGGCCACACCGGGCCTGTAACGGGATTTTACCTTTAGTAGTAGTAGTGGTGGTACACAAAAATCTGTTCAGCTTTCCTGAGTGGCCTACTCAGAATATGTATTGAATAACCCAGTATTGGAGTGGGGCTTTTTTTTGTATCATACTGTATGCTGAGTCATTTCCTACAAGAAGTGCCGTTATATATTCGTACTGCAGTTGTGTGATGCACTTACTCCAAATAGGAAAATATTTTACTAATATGTGAAAAGGTTTGAGCGGCAGGTTTTGTTCTAGATAGGAGGAGAACACTTAAGACACTCAGAGGAAAAATTAAATGAAATTTATGCTATATTGGAGATGTTGAAAAGGAAATTGATGATTCAGCTTGTAGAGCACAAGGTCATGGCTGCATTGTCAGTGTGAAGTTCAACAGAATTGCTTCATTTTTATCCTCTGCAGGTCAGACACTCAACAACACATCATGAAGCAAGACTGAAATTTATGAACTGGTACCTTAATGGGGCACATGCACCCATGCTCTGTAGTGTGGAAGGTTGGTTATGACGTAACGGGGGAATGTGAACTTTCAGAATAACCGGATTGTTTTGTTATCCACAGAGTGCCATTACATGGTGTTAGGGCTGGTGTTTGGTGTTCTGTGAGTGCAGCAGAAATTATTGGGCCCAATTTGTTTCCTGAGACCATGAGTTCATACCACTGTGTTTCATTCTGACACCATTTTTTGAACATCTGTCCGATTACAAGAGTCCATTGTACCTATGGCCCTTTTATCGGCACGGCATTGCAACAGCTCACATTGTAAAGAAGTGGTGTGTGTTGTTTACAGGATATTTGTGGTGGCAGAATAATAAACGGGGATTGTGGCCTCCTTGTTTGCCAGACCTGAACCTTTGCAATCAATTTTTATTTTTTGGGCATGTTAAAGGATCAAGTGTTTAATAATAATTCCCACACTGGAGATAGTCCAACAGACAACATTCAGGATATTGTGTTTTCTGTTTCACCAGCAGATCTTTGATGTGGAATGAACAGTGTGTTTGTTGGGTGTGACTTTTGTGTGGGAACCAAAGAAAGACATTTTGAGAACTGTTTTAAATAAGGTTAGTAAAAGCTTGATACTACCTGAAATAGATGGCACAAAACTACATAGGCCCCCCTTATTTGGCATGCTTGAATAATGGTGCATACTGTGCTGGTTGTGAGTTACAAGATAAATAATGTCCCTATATTTCAGCATGTCTTGACCGTGTCAAAATAAATGGGGGGGAGGGGGTTTAAAAATACCAAATATATTACTTTTTAGTGTGAAATATTTTATAACAAGATTGCATGTATTGTGAAGGATATTCTGTACTGTGTTGTACTTCTGTACTTTCAGGGATATTCCAGATTATATTGGACATATGTATAATACTTGTTCTCCTTTGTTGCAGTTTCCTAGACAAAGTGCACATAATCAAACAACCCAACTACACACCTACAGAACAGGTTAGTAGTTGCTTTGAAATGATGGGATGTAAGTCACATTTTTATCACTTAAGAACACACAGTGCCTCTCTTTTACACACTTCACATAGCTGCCTGTCTTTATGAACTGTTTGACTTTCACAATTATAAGAGTATTGGTAAGGACCAAGAATGTTGCAATTCACTGGGAACTAATAATTTTGAAAGAAAAGTGCTTTATGTGTTGTTATCTGGAGCTGGGTCAGTCTCCTAAAGTGACACAATTGCATAATGCTTTCCTTTTTAATTATAATTGATTAATGCTGTTAGAACACACTCATGTAATGCAGTTTTATGGCACTAATGTGTTTGTGAAGTGTATTCACTTGTTTGTGAGTGGGTAATTATTGTACTCTAGTGTCAGAGTTTTAAGAGTGCACGCTAAAGTAATGCATATTCTTCACTGATTGAACTGGAGATGATACTTATGTCAGGATCATGATCTTGAAAATGAAGAAGTATTGGAACTGAATTTGTATTTTTGTTAAGTCACTCTAAGGAGGGCTGTGGTTGCGATGAACATTGTGTGACATATTACTGCACTTCCAGAAATGCCGAGACATATCCTTGTCAGAATGTGTCATAAACAGTTGCTAAAGTTGGTTTCTACCATATGTGTCAACTCACTGTGATAATGTCGCTGCCTGCTGAACACAGTGTGTATAGCAGTGTTTAACTGAACACACTATATTTGTCTCTTTATACTCACCATGCAAGGCTGGCAGTTACTTTCTGTTTCCTAACTGTCAGAAAATGATTTAATGTGGTGCAATGGTGCAGTAGTTAATTATTTAAAAAACAGTTTTATGTGTGCTTCTGGCACTATCAGGAGTGCTGGGATAAGTGTGTATCCTTCTTTCATGCAAGATAAGCATCTTTTATTTGGTATGCATAATTTTCTCATTGCTAAAAATTATAAAGCGTAGTGAGCATGAAAGATAGTAACAAGAAAGCGGAATAAAATTAACAATATATGTGTGTTGCATGTAGACATATAAATCCAGATAAAGCAGATGTTTACAGGTAATAAAACGAATAGACAAGGCAATCTGAACAATGTGTAAATCTGAACACTGTGTAGGAAGATTTATTTATTTGCTTATTTATTTTTCTGTTTACTTATTTAGTTAGTTACAGCATTTTGATCAAGCAAATATGTATTAATTACGACTGTTAATGAGCATTTGTAGACATGGGACATGAAGATTTCTTGTAATATGTATTATTGTCACTTTTATTTTGTTTGTCTGTGGTTTATGTCATGACACATCAGCAGCACAGATTATATAGCATTGAGTGTTAGGATGATCAGTAAGTAATGAATCAGGAAGGTTGCTCGGGGAAGCTGTCATGGATCTATTTGAGGTACTACCCTGTAATTTATATGGAGTTGCAAAGAAAAAAACTGTAAGAGCCGTATTCACAGTAGCTCTTGACCTGATAGAGATTCAGCCCGGCTGCGTACCACATGCAAGTCGTAAACATCACCACTTGAGCCAACTTGTTCCATTACATTATGATAGTTTCCTGTTCTGTAGTGTATTCCTGTGATAATGTGAATCACTATGGTGAATCACTAGTGCCAACTGCCCCCATCCTCTGTGATTTTGACATCAGATTTGCAGAAAATCTATTTAAGGTAACAAAAAAAGGCCACGGAGAATGAGGATCATTTTGGGAATAGGGCCAGTGTGGTCCCAAAGCCAGGGTTGTGGTTGTGGTCCAGCTCCAGCGACCTTTTTCAGTTACAAGCATCCACTAAAGAATGTACACATGATTACATTTTACACAGAATAAGTGTATACATAAGGAAACATATGGAGATATAAAAACCTACATTCAGATATGACTCACTCCCTTGACATGGGCTCCACATAAAGGTACCAAAGCCCTAAATGTAATTTTGTATGATTCCACAGGAGGCAAAATTTGGTACCTGGCCGTTCACGTTCACCAACATTAGGGAAAAATGCAGACCAGACTTCATAGTTCAATTGGGGTTCGCGTGAAGTCTCAAGATCAAATATTTTAAATGCCTACCAGAACCACTTTGTACCACATTGTTATCCTCAGACATTGCCACACGTCCTGGGGCATGGTTTACAATGTTTAATTTCTTATTATAGGTACAATACAGGGCAGTTGCAGTAGTGTTTTATGTTCATATTTACATTGAACATGGTACTTGGCATGTGGTTTATACCTGATAGTGGAAATTGAAGTTTGAAGACTAAAAGTTAACTGGAGAAATGATGTTATCAGTTACTTGCCATTACCAGCAGTTTCGCCATTCAAACAAAGGAGTATTTTGTTATATCCAAAGTGTTAAGTATTTATATTTTGTTGTCTGTAGGATGGGTACAGTGAATTTCTTAAATGAGCTCATCTTGCACAGCAAGTGCAAGAAGGTACAGGGGAAATTTGTTTTTATTGCTTGTTTCTGTGCATATGGGGACAGAACGAAGATACCACCCTTCCATATCACTCTTCTTGGATACAGAATTGAATGGGTTCACATTCATTGTAGGGCAAATCCTGAACACTAGTACACTTCTTGGAATAACACTTGACTACATTTGTCCGTGTTTGTGGACTCTCACTCTGGTTCAGTTCTGTGTTATCATAGTGACACGAGTTCAAGATAGCGCTGTTTTAGGAAGCGGTACTGCAGTGTTCGGTTGATGGCTGCATGCATGGTAAACCCTTCTGCCATCTGGAAATTTAACATAAAATAAAATAAAATTAAATTAAATGCATTATAACTTTGTAGAGCTGTAGTTTACAGTAACTCAGTGGCTTCCTTCAGAGACTGGCCTGAGCTGCTGACTGTCATTTTATAAACTGTTAATGACAAACACAATTATTTCCTGCCTAAGTTCACAGTCTCCTTAAGACTTGATTTTTGGTTAGCTGGCACAAAGGCATGCATCTTCTTACAGACAGTAGTGCTTTGGTATGTGAATCGAATTTTGGCACATAACATTGCAGATGAAGTACTGTATATCACAAAATTCATGGTTTTAATGTCTTTTATTAACACCTGAAGTACCACTGCACTTAATCATTAACCACGTGTGTGATTACATTCTGCATTTTTGCAACTGACCGCATACGCTGACCAGTCATTGGTGCCCTGTCATTGCAGATTCAAACACAATGTCACATTGCTGTCTTCACTGTAGAAGTAATTGAATATTTACAAGAATATTTTGGATCCAGTTGTATGGTTGTCAATTCAGGGTTGTTCAGTTTCTTTGTATCATCCATGCATAAACATCAAGGCTTTTAAACAACGTCTGTTGATCATCTAGTTAAAGTGAACGTGTTTTGGTTTAGTCATGAATGTTGCTGATAAACATATTCTGTCATTATTCTGACGTGTTTGAAAACAGTTTAATTTGTAAGTAACTCTCATGTTCGGATATGTTACTGTTTAAGAAGTTCCTTTATTTCAGGTACCAAATGGCACAGTTAGATTTTCCTCTGTACTGTGAAGCCTTGCTAAAGAGTATATATGCTGTCATGTATAGACTTTAGCATGTCTGTTTTTAATGTTTATGATCTGATGATAACTTAAATTTATACAGACCTTGGCACATGCACTGGAGAGATTCGTCAGCAGTCCAGAATATGCAAAAATATCAGAGTGTTGGATGCATGTTTGAGTAACACATTTTTTTAAGCTTTTGTGAATTTTCAGTTTAGATAGACAAAATTATTACTGCCTCAAATTTCCTGTTTCATTAGTTCCTCCCGTACACAGTCTCTTGTCTCTCACTTCATGTCCTCTAATACACATTATTCACTTTATCATCATCCATTTTATAATTTCCTCAAATACACATAATTAACTCTGTTATCTCCCATATCATAATTTCCCCTAACACACAGCATGCACTGTTTATAACCTCCCATTTTGTTTCTTACTCTCAAAGGAAACATGTTCATAATGCCAAATAATACCCATTTTCTTCAGCTGTTCTTAGTAAGAAATTGCCACTAAATGCTGAGTAATAATCGAGAAGAGTGTTGTTCTCACCCACTTCATGGCAGAAGCCTGAAATCATGCATACTATCATAGACATAGTGCTTGCTGTAATACCGAGTTTCATCAGTTACTGTCATAGACAGCATGCTGCCTATAATACCCTGTTTCTGCAGTTGCTGTCATACACAGTGTGCTCTCAATAATACCCAGTTTCTTTTGTTGCTGTCATACACAGTGTGCTTTCAGTAATACCCAGTTTCTTCTGTTGTTCTCATACATGGTGTGCTGTAAGTAATGCCCAGTTTCATTAATTGCTCTCATACAAGGTGTGCTTGCAATAATACCCAGTTTCTTTTGTTGCTGTCATACACGGTGTGCTCTCAATAATACCCAGTTTCTATTGTTGCTGTCATACATGGTGTGCTCTCAATAATACCCAGTTTCATCAGTTACTTTCATAGGCAGCGGCTGTCAGTAATACCCAGTCTCTTCAGTTGCTCTCATAGACAGCGTGTTCTCTATAATTCCCAGTTTCAACAGTTATTCACATAGCATGCTGTAATACCCAGTTTCATCAGTTACTCTGGCAGACACCATACTATATCTGTTGTCTCCAATTTTGTCATTTACCTTGATACACAGCATCCTTTTAATAATTCCCAATTTCATCACTGCCCACATACACATTGTGCACTTTCTATTGTCTTTCATCAGTCACTCCTGTATCACTGAATGTGTTTGTTATCTTTCACTTCCACATTAACTCAAACACAGTATGCTTTTGCAGTTGTGCTTGCTGAAGTGGCCATATGGCAGTATAGATTGTGGTCCTGTGGTGAAACATACTGTATGCTGATTGCAGTGACATGTTGTCCTTTAAAGCCATAAAATCCTCTGCGGGTACATAGTGTTGTAACACATAATAATACAACCTAAATTTTGAGCACTATGCAGACCTCAAATTTAATACAGTATTGTATTTTTGTAATGTGTATTTATTGCTGATTTAATCATGGTATCAGTATGTCATAAGGTGTAACATTAACATGCAGCATTGTAGTTTGGTGACTTTAGGAAACAGGATTTTGTGACGTTCTTTGTGCAGTGTTAAACTAACATGTATGGATTTTGATGCTCTTGGAAATAGTAATTAGATTCTGCCTTGGTTTATGTCTTTTATTTTAACCCTTTAGTGCCAGAATTAAATGCCAAGTATGATGTGTGGGAGACCAGGATTTAATTGAGAGCTGCATATGAAAGGTCATTAAATGGCCTTAATATGTACTTGATATACTGCATTTTGAGCAAGATCCTGTGCAGTGGGTATACCTAATGCATGATTTCAGGCTTCTGTTATGATGTGAGATGTACGCTGTTTTGGGATTTTAAGCGGCATAGAATGGTAGTTCCATACCAATGTTGCAGTTCAATCTATCCTTCTCATCTTCAAGGGTAAAGCATAACGCTTGAAGGTGGGACCAATAGGTTGTCCCAAGTAACCACCATTCTATGGGTATACCTGATGTTTGATGTTCGATGTTTAAGTGCTGTTGTAACAGAACATTGTGCACAAAAACACGAGTCTTTAAATGGGTCCGATGATGACTGCTGATGGAAAGTTGAAAAGTATAGGTAAATGTACTTGAAAAATGCAAAGAATATCTGTATGTTGTTTTGATTTGGTCTGTAGTGTTATGATTGGAATACTTTTATACATAGGCCAACCAAAGAAACTTCACAGAATGTGATTTTGTAATTGGTGGAAATTTTTTGTGTACTTTGCACTGCCAGGTTGTAGTGTTTCTTGACTTCATTGCCCATGTCTGGGCCGTCCAGATTTTGGTTGTGGATTCAGTTAGTTGTAGTGAACATGCACTTGTTTAGAATGTGGGCTCCTCAGTTGTTATACTGTGTACCATTGTATGTGGGTACTACTGTTTAAGTGCAACATGTGTTGGCAGTGATTGGTGAGAATACAACTAAGCTGTGTATACATGTTTAGTTGGTTAGTTCACTCAGAACAGAGAAAGGGAGAATATACTGAGCCTTGTTGGTTTATGTAGAGATGGTGACAAATGAATTTTGAGACAACAACACTTTTCATTCTGAGGGCAGGAAAGTGAGAAAGCTGTCCATCTCAGAACGAGTGTAGAAAAGTATGACAACCAGAGAAAGTAATATTGTTGAACACAGAAGGTACCTTTCCTTGGTTCAGGGTTTGTATGAGAGACTTCTGCAGTCTGCCTAGAGAGGCACCATTGTACATACTTGTGTTACTAAGATTGAGCAGTCTCTTGCTTCCATCATGTTTACTTCCCTGTGCCTGGATTTCTTGGCCAGGGTTCTTAAGTATTCCACATGTGGTGCAGGGTAACAACCAACTGTATCACCTTCCGTATATAATCTGACACAGAAGAAGGATGTTCCACAATCACAGTTTTCACTTTCGTGAAAATGGTAAAATTTACGTAAATACACAGACTTGCTCCTTTTTCTGGAGGACTGTGTGCCATGTTTCCCAGTTTATAAGGTGAATTATTATTTCAGAAGGAGAAATGGAAATTTTTAACGTGAACCCTGCCATGTGATTTTTTAGGACCACATTAGAAGGAAAAGTGCCCTGATGTATTGCTACCACTGATGCTTTTTGTGATGTACATTATACACTGTATTCAGTAGTAAGTAGTACTATGCCTTGTACTTGCAGGATATCCTGAGGTGTCGGGTTTTAACATCGGGTATCTTTGAAACAAGGTTTCAAGTGGAAAAAGTCAATTTTCAGTAAGTATGTGACGGAGCTGTGGTGCTATAGAAGCATGCACATTTAAGTATGACTGTTACACAAGTACACAAACTGCAGATTCATCTTCATGTATTGTTTCTTCACAGTTGCAAGTACATGTATACAGGGTGTTTCACGACTTTAGGGCATAACTGCAGGAGGTGATTTCCTAGGCCTTTGTGATCAAAAAAGTTCATATAAACATGTGTCCGATTTTGGACGGTTACGGAGTTATGA
>Ga0123352_10002139_pt1 | contig 27279 bp, 16 predicted proteins | sample TergutLab28metaG_FD_89700 | JGI IMG/M metagenome (GOLD analysis project Ga0123352, IMG submission 89700) | Labiotermes labralis P1 segment gut microbial communities from Petit-Saut dam, French Guiana - Lab288 P1 | ecosystem: Host-associated > Arthropoda: Insects > Digestive system > Gut ... | reverse complement strand
TACAATGAGTTTTTGATCCCCCCCCGGGGTAAAGCAATGGGCGCGTGGGTTTGACCAAAAGCCCCCCCCCCCTTTTTGGGGGAAGGATGTTTATGGGTAGAATGATTTCTCTGCCCTCCCCCCCCCCCCCCCTCCACTCTGTGCCATCATAGCATGTTGTATGGTCCTCTTTACCTTTTAATTGTTCCAAGGATAATGGTAATGATAACACCACAGTAAAATATCCTGTAACTGTACAAATGCACATATGGACACTTGAATTTGAGTTCCAAATGCCAACGTACAAAGAATGTTCGTGGAAATTGCTGCATTCGACGAAGGACTGCACTTATTACGCCCAACTGTATTTCTAAATATCCAACTTCACCTTCCCCTGCTCTTCCCCTCTTTCTTTTTCACCTTGCTCTCAGCCTTCTTCCCTGTCTGTGTTAACCTCTATTTCTTCAGTATTTCCTCCAGCTTCAGTTTGTAACATTGTGCTATTCTGGATGATATACATGTATACACCACATATTGTTATCTTCATAATGTGCATGTCCATTAAAGTGCCTGGGTTTATGTGATGATGATAAATTATGTTTTGAATGGCCAGGGCCCAACAATATTTCATCAAATAGAGGTTCTCACCTTATTTGCATGGTCCAAAGCAATCTCAAGCTCATTGATGTCAGCCTCCAACTTCTTTTTCAGCCGGAGAGCCTCAGCCTTACCCTTGGCCTCGGCTTCCAAACTGGCTTGCATGGAGTCCAGAGCACGCTGGTGGTTCTTTCTGGAAGGTACAAGAATCCAGTACATTGTATTTAAAGTTCACTGCACATGCAGGAGGGTAACATGTAATGCAGCCTTAAATGGGCCACATGTACCAGCCCTGAATCACACAGAGTACGGAGCACTTGTAGAATAATAATTGGCAAGGAAAAATCTTAGTGCTTGATGAAAATCCTGCCCCACTGCCACATTGTCTGTCAAAAATTCTAAATGGACATTTCTGGGAAAGAAAGTGAGTTTCTGTCCAGCACAATAAAGTGAGGTAACAAATTCGAGTGATTATATGGATAAAATGACTAATGGTGATTAAGAACAGGTGTACATCCAGAATTTATTTGTGGGGGAGGGAGGGCTGAGCCTGAGACCATGTATAATATACGTTTGACTTTAAAAATTATGTTGTAAAACTCATGTCATAAGTGTAATATAACGTAATATAACATAACATAACATAACGTAATGTAACGTAACATAACATGGTCTGTCCTCTTAATTTTTTAAAATTACATCTAGGACATCCCAAGTTCTTTTATTTTATTTTACAAAATTTAATGTACTAGTCTCAGCTAATTTTAGTTGTTGATTTCTGTTGAAGCATAAATCATGTAAAACATTTGATATCACTGTGTCTACAAAATCTGTGTTTTTTTAAATTTTGATTTGGGGGATTGCAGTCCAGCAGCTCCCCACCTCCCCTCCCGTCAGGAGCGCCCTTGATTGAGAAGGACAAAGCATAGGACTGAAATAAGATTCACTGCAGCTGTATATATATTTATGTAAATGCTGAGACAAAGTTATTTCTGGTTCTGTGTTCCATGTACAGGTGACAGGAAGAAAGCTGAATGTATCTGATATCTCATTATTTGACATGTCTCACTCGATTGGCTTCACACTCTGGCTGCTTTGCCTTTCAGGGAGCGGACCCAGTATCCAATGAACACTGAGGGTATTACAAATCCAGTACATTTTTTACATAATCATACACATGTTTATATTCATGAATTGAAAATACGTAGGTAATACAGTGTAAGTCTGAATATAAGGCGATGGTTTTTCTTCTTTCTTGAAAATAGATGCATATAAATTAGGGGTTGCCTTGTGGGAGACACCTTAATGCATTCCACAGTAAGACATCAGGGAAATGCTATTTCCTAGTAAATAGTGACTAATAAGGATGTAATGAGTTATGTTCATGGGAATATAGGTCAGATATATGTGTTAATGTTAGTTTTATATCGGTTTTTGTCTTTATTAATGTTGTTATATTTTCTAAAATTTTATTTCTTGTTCTCTAAACATCCCAATGGGGACATCTTATATTTGGAGCCACCTTATGTGCAGAATTGTAAGATAATGGGCCAGAAGTGGAACAACTGTTGTCCTGAGCATACATTTATTAAATTGTTTATAAGTGGAATGAGGTAATGTTTTGGTGCTGCAACCTCAACTGGGTCTATAATGAAACCCATCCCTGATGAAAATGAATGCATATCTGACATCAGTAGAATTACAGGAGATAGAGCAAGACCAAAGAATCTGGAGAAAATTCTGCTTCACAGATTGTGAGTTTGCAGTGAACAAACGGACATCAAACTGTTCTGTCAACATCAAAAGTTGTTGTTTACTCACCTGGTGTTCTCAAATTCCTCTTCCTTCTCCTGGATGCGGCGGTCGATCTCCTGGCGCACCTGGGACAGTTCCAGCTGGCTGCGCAACACCTTGTTCTCCTCTTGCTCAAGAGCTGCCTCAGCCTCTTCCAGAGCGGCCTGCAGTTCATCCTTCTCAACCTCCAGGCGCTTCCTGGCCTTCTCGATCTCATGGATGTTGCGGCCACCCTCACCAATCTGGTCCAGAAGATCTTTGACCTCATCTGAAAGTAAGAGTGCATTTAGTACAGCATTAACAGTAGAGCTTCAAAGAAGTGGTCCAGGGCCGTCTTCAGAGTTTCTTTTTTGTTTGTGAGATTACAGTTTTTCTCACTGGTGTTGCTGAAGATTCGATTCTTCTGGGAAGTTACGGAGTGTTGAGTAGTAAATAGTTACTGACGTTTCGAAGAGCTTAGAACATTCATCTTCAGGATAAAGCAGGCTAAGGTAACTTACTCTTCATCAACTGCTTGACCCTGCAGTGGAGGCCCTATTATCCTTCAAAACATTAAAAAAATACTCACCCAGGGACACATTGTTGCATCCCAGATCACTCGAATCTGCAGTCTGTTTTTATCTGATATTGCAAGACAACACATACATTTTTGTTCTGGCAAGTGAGGTTGTTGCACTGAGGTTCATCAAGCAAAATTCTTTGTTTATTTAATAATACGTTGTAAGATTTACTGGCTACATTGTGTCAAATGGAAGGAATACTGAATGATTGGATTATGAATAGGAAAGGATGTGGAAAGAAGTAGTAGTAACCCACTTTAAGGTAGTGTGCAATCATGTAACTGGAACAAGTGATGTATTCCCACTGTCAAGATGGCCAATTGTTGGACCGAGATTTCAAGAATATGAAATAAGAGAACTAATCAATATACAACTACTACCAGCTTCTATTGTCACCGTTTTGAACTGTATGCGTAATTTAAATCACTCAGGAACAGTACTAAGACAAGGTCAGAGTTTAAAATTTCTTGTGGTTAATAATTTTTGTACTAGCATTTGCTCTATTTTGACATTCAGATTATAATGCTGTGTTACATTGTGATTTCTTTAAAGACACAGACTCATTAAAAATATATTTTAAAATTCATCTGATTTTTAATTTGGCTCAGGTTGGGCCACTCAATTTTGGTTACTTTCTTAAAAAAAAATCAATTAACAAATAACAATTTGTACCCTTTTCTTGTACCAAACACAACACTAAGTCAAGTAGAATGGTAATGAAATACACATATTGTGAAGCCAAAATTCTATGCACCTAATCTCATTTGTGGACATCTGAATGCCTGAACACTTACCGGCCAAGTTCTTGTTCTCACGGCGCACAGCTTCCAGCTGTTCTTGTCCTTCCTCATAGGCACCCTTGAGACGGAAGAGCTCTGTCGAGTAGTTGCGGCACTCCTTCTGGCTGGCGTCGAGCTCTGCAGCCAAGTCATCAACCTTCAGCTTCCATTCACCAATTATCTTGTCAAATGCCTTCTGCTTCTTCTCAGCAGCATTTGCAATAGCAGTAGCACGGTCTACCTCCAACTGCAGGTCTTCAACTTCGGTGCTCAATCTCTGCTTGGTCTTTTCCAAGGCTACAACCTTCTGGTTCAGAGACTCAATGGTCTCCTCAGCCTCAGCAAGCCTAGCCTGTAGCTTGCGTCTGCACGAAAGGAAAACATAAACTTTTTAAATTTCAGATCACTCTATCCAGCCCCTGATCAGTAATTCCACACAGAGCAATGCATCTACAGGTCATTCACCGACATGGATTGTGGGTGGGTAAAATGGGCACACTGTTAGTCATGCCCACCCACAGCTACAAGTCGATTAATGACCTCTACGTCTAATTACACTACAAAACTTCCAAGCGGTATTTTATTCATACACCTGAGAAGCACAGAGTGTCTACCTACTGTATTCCACCAGACAAGTACTGTATTACTGCAGATACATAAAGTAGCATCAACAAACTGAGGAACTAGTCTGTTATGGTGCAAAGGCGCCAGTCAAAATCTGGTATCTCAATATCAGAACACAACACCACATTCACATCTTCACGTCATACACTGGGGCACTTTTGCTAACACATTGGGATGAACTAAGGAGATGGAGCTTAATGAGCACAAAACACCCATTAAGTGGATTAAGCTATTTTATTGATGGTCCTCATAAATTCAGAGAACTTACAACACAATGGACTAACATAACTTCATAACTAATAATGTAGCTGTAGCTTACGGTTAATTGCACCAATCACGTTAATATAGGACCATTATTTTATCTGACAACTGTCGGTCGCCACTTCCTGTCGAGTCCTTCATAGTATAAACGTAGCCCACATGTGCAGCTGAGTAGTAGTGGCAGGAAGTGACGAATGATTTTTGTCAGATAAAATAAGGACCCTGTACAAGAACGTGCACTAAACAGCATCAGCTTTGCTATTATGAAGATTCCTTGATACTGACTGACTGTCTTACATACGCTACATTATTCAACACACTGATTAGGGAGGGTTCTTCATCAAGTTTCTGATTCTGCGCCTAGGAAGAACAAACCAAAATTGAGCAACGAACTTAAACACATATTCAGTGCTTCTCAAACTTTATCCATGGAACCCTTCTGGCCTCAAAGGGTGATGTTTAATATCTAAAAAATAGTACAAGGTCTTCAAGTATAAAATTACACGTATTAGAAGGCAAACCACAGAAAAAAAAACCATGACAGTTATTTGCAGGGACGAACATATTGCTACTGTTGCAAATTACGTAAATTGAGGATTATGTTGTGGGTATTTCGTTCCTTGTGGTGGTCACAATCCTGATACAAGACTTTTTGAGAATACACAGCAAAAATAAAATTTAAGGTAGCTAAACCAAGTCTATATGTTTTTTGTATAAACATGATATTTGCTTGGCCTACCCTCTGACAGTCCGACCAGGAAGGGATTTGTGATTATGCTTAGTGAGGCAAAGAACATAGAGGAATCCTGAATTTTCTACCGGCAAAGAGATACAAATGACAACAGTGGCTGCAGTGAGGAACCATGTTCAAGCCCGATATTCCTCGCATTCGCACAGTTTTGAATTTACAGAAAAGAGGTGACGGAAAGTTATGTGGAAAGATCTGGAATGGTATCGAACCCGGCTCTCCATCCAATGACGCTGTCTCAGCAATTAATAGAGGAAAGTTGACTGATTATCCACGGCTTTGTCATTTTTGCACTTTTGACTTTTCCATTAAGGGGATATATACCTATACGCGGAACTGTAGGGTTCCTCAGGAAACAGTCTGAGAGTCACTGACAAAAGTCTATCAATCCTGGAAGCAGGTAAGTAGATTGATCAATTTATCGTAATAATAACGTTAATTCATTCACGAACTCACATCCATGTGTTTGTTTGCATTTACTTACTTGGCCTCCTCAAGTTCCTCAGCGCGTGCCACACCTTCGGACTCGTACTTGGAGCGCCACAGCTGGGCTTCGGCGTTGGCCTTGGAGAGCTGCCGCTGAATGTCAGCCTTGCCTTCGGCCTCTTCCTCCACTTGCTCGCGCAGATTGTCCAGGTCGTGCTCCAGGTTACGGAACTTGCCCAGAAGAGTCGCCCGCTCCTGCAGACATTCAGACCGTCAGAGGGTGTTACAAGCATAATAACCTCCAGCAACTCACGGCTATGAGTGGAAGTCACCGCTGAAGCCCGCCTTCAATTCCACGATTGTCCACGCGAGTTCTACGATGAACGAAGTGCTGACGAACGAACCTGCGTTTTCCCCCAAGTACTTTGCATTATCACTGCTAATAATTATTCCACAATTGCCCTGGTCCTAATTCGTTATTAAGCCGATCACTGTGAACGTAAGGTCTAAAGTGTAGGTCTGCAGCCGCTTGATTGCTGAGTTCGCAGGTTGGATGCGGCCTCTGCGACGAGCTGATCACTCGTTCAGAGGAGTCCTACCGCGTGCGTGCGTGTGTGTATGTGTGTGTGCCTAATTGTGCGTGATCTAGAAACCTCCACAATGAGACGACCTAGGCCCGATTTGGGCTGTTGTGCCACAGAAAGAAAAAAATGTTAACAGGGAATACGTTTCCAATTTAGGGCTGTAGCATAAATCGATTCTTCTAACTGAACCTCTACCATTAAACTTGCTTTGTTATAAACAGTATCAGTGTATTAATAATACATACATTAATGTTCAATTAAAGAAATGCAATGTTTTTATTTCACGTTATGCATTCAGTACTAACCTCCATCGCATACGGAAATAGGACGAAACCGAATGCAGATATACTGAAATCCACACGGGATTCGAACCCGCTATCCATTTCTGACAGAGGTCGAAGACCAAGAGGCCCTGCGAAGAGGTCACTGTTACCGACCATTGCATCTGTTTACATACAAATCTTCACGAAGTACTGACAAAATATCTGACTTACGACATTCTTTGACACGCGTGAGAAATTTGCGGCCTGCTCAAAAATTCTTTCCACAGCAATTTAATCGTCAAAAAATCCATCGTTTCACAAACCGTTCAGACACCACTTACTGTAAGTGAATCTGCAGACGAATCGTTAAAACCAAGTTCATTTCTCAACACAAATGAACTCACCCTGGACTCCTCATCGGCCAAGCGCTTGGTGTCCTCAAGTTGGGTGGTCAAAGAGATCTTCAGCTTGCTCAGCTGCGACACCTGGGACTCCGCCTCCTCCAACTGCCTCAGCAGGTCGGAGTTCTCGATGGATAGCTTCTTCTTGGCGGCGTCGAAGTCGTTGAGAGTGCGGTTGGTTTCATCCAGCTTGCCCTGCACCTCGTTCAGCTGGTGCTGCAATTGCTTGGCGACTTTCTCTGCTGCAGCCTACAATTTCAAAGTCACCCCCACCCCGTATTTAACACTGTCTCCACTACACAAGAATTTAAACGAGCGAAGGTAAGTTAGGAAATTAACATATACTTTCTTATGACACAACTCACCACGAGGCGTTACGTTATTCCAGCCATTAGCATTTCAATTAGCGTTCACACTTACATCACCCAAACTGAACAGTTTGCCATTAAAATGTCAAAATAAACACGTATAGCTTCTCTTCCACTTTTGTAGATGTGATTCGGTTTTACTGATTTCGAATTTATAGTCTTAACATATTATACAGAGTGATCCATGACTTACGGACATTATTACAAGAGATGACTTCCTAGGTCTTCGTGATCAGAAAAGTTAATGTAAACATGTGTCCGATTTCGGACGGCTACGGAGATATGGCCGCTTGGAACTTAAGAAGAGAGGGTAAGACATATTGAAATGAATGGAACAAAACAATAAACACGAATAATACTTAATAAATATAAGGCATAAATTTAAATCAACTTCATAAAATTGCCTTCAGTTTACACAGACCTCTGCTTAAACCTTTAGACGCCTAACGTCAACTATAGTTGACGTACCGCACCGCTAACCTCCAAAGCTGCATTTTATATATTTATTCAACAAATATAGGTACCGAATATTTTAAACGTGGTGTATACTCTCCTTTTTTTCTCTTCAAAATGCAGTTTGTTTCATAATTATAACGTATTTGGTTCCTGTTTTATTCACATTTTATATACAGGATGTGCTAAAATAAAAAAAAAATAATTCCGGCCCCAAAAGGTTAAGCACATTTTCGAAAATGCACTGCCGGACGCGACTCACGCTGCCGCTCGGTTGTGAACAGCGCGATCATCAAGTTACTCTGGTGACTGTTCCTGTTCCAGCCGGTTCAAGGTCATGTAGTGTGACTTGCAACGCGCGGTTCACTGGAGGGCGTTTACGATAATTAAAAGAAACCCCATAACTCTGTAACCGTTGAGAATAGGACCCATATTGATATTACCGCTTTTGATCAAAAAGACCTAGGAAATCGTCTCCTGCAGTAATGTCCACAAACCATGAATCACCCTGTATAAGTTCCGTATATTAATCAATTATTAAAAAGTCCAACTAAACACAATGTATTGTTTATTTGAAATTTAAATAACTAACTAATACTCCGAAATTATGGAACATATTAAGATAAGTTTTTGTGTTTTCCCCATATCCTATCAGCGGTGCTGCAGTAGAGCCTTGGGTCATTCTTGGGCGCACGGTCCGTACGATTTTTGCTTCCTTTTTGGCAAAGGCGTCACTTTGAGCTTGCTTCGCGTAATGAGGAACTCCAATCGTGACATGAAGCGCGCAAAATAATCAGCAAAAGAATTCACGTTAGTGTGAATCCACGCATCCAACAGTAGGCTTAACATTTCCTTCCTAAGCGGAATTTTAGACTTGCGCTGTAGTGTAGCTGAGGACCCAGTCGTTAAGGATGTGATGCCGCGTCACTAAGTGATTGACGCCCGATGTTTCCGGACGTCGTCCAATGTCGCGGTGCCACATTCCATACGAACGCAGACGTCTTTCCTTCGTAAGATTGAAAGCTTACACTCACGGAAGCATTCTGTTGTTGCTACTATCTGAGCGTGCGATATACAAATCGTGAAGGACAGACAGACGGAATGCGAATTGTGTACATTAATATACAAATTATACTTCTAAGACTTATTAACTAATTAAATTGCACAAATGAGCTCCCACTGTGTTTATGCATACTATTACGTATAGAAGGAAATGTTGCATAAAATTATGTACGTGTTTCAAAAAAACGAAGGCTGGTAACAAACACGACTACAATGAATTTTGAGAGTGGAAGAGCTTTTTGATTACTTAAATCAATAAACAAACGCGAAATAAATTAATACTTATTACAGGCATTTGTACATCATATATTTTGGTAGTGAAATCCCTACACAGGCCTGAACAGGCCCTCAGGGCTCCAGGGGGTTGAGACCTCCTAAATTTCTTGAAAATCAGAATCTGAAGGTGGCAAGGTTGTCATCCCTACGCACCGGCCGCCTTTACCCCCTAGGCGATACTCTTGGTATTCATTTCTGTTAGAGACTAAGTTGACCCAGGGCCATAGTGCGGCCGGAAGGTTTAAATCAATGAAAAATACCAATGGCACCATCGGGAATCGAACCCGCGACCTTACGGCTTGTAGCGCAGTGCCTCAACCAATTGCACCAAGCGTACTTCTAAGAATTAGTTTCCTACTTAAAAGAAAACACATTTCATATCCATTACAAAGGCAAATCAATTAATGCTATATAAGGAAATAATAGGTGATTATTGTGACTATCATACGAAACATAAATACACTTTGTAGGCAACCTGCAGGGTCTCCTAATGTTACGGTAAGCGGTACACATAGTTACCAATGGGCTTTAAACGGTTAAACAAAGAACACAGAACACACAGGTTAGTACGACCTCATATTATATACATCAGGATGAATGATTTCGCATGCTCTTTCATTTTGTTGTCGGAAAGAAGAAACAAATATGGAAATCAAAATGATATTTTTCTAACTGAATGAAAATCAGTATTGTCAGCTGGTAGCAGGAGAACCACTACGATATTATCTTCACGAAAATCATAATAAACTGGCCATTTCCCATATTACAGTTGTGGTTAAGTAATATTAAATTACATAATAAAGCATGTGTAAAAGATTTTAAAGTTATCTTTGATATTAACAACATATTTCCACTCCGTCAATAATGCATACTGTGTCTCAAATATGTGCACATCCACATACTGATTCAACGCCAGCAAAGCGTCGGCAGCCTACAGATTTTAATACGTGCGTGCCATGCTTTCGCAGTACTAAAGCTTCTGTAATGACACACTCTTTAAGTCTGCTGGTAGCACTAAAGCGTTGTCCACATCGAACACTGACGTATAAAATACCTTCTCGTTGGACAAATGGTCCACACCAGCACGGAGGTCGTTCAATTCTGCAGCGAACTGAGCCTTGTCCTTTTCGGCTCTGTGGGACAAAACAGTGGTGTTTACTGAGGAGAGGATTCTGCAACGCTGGGAGTTAGAAGAGGACAGTTTGACAGTTTTTAATCAAGGGGCAGAGCCGCCTAACACACCACCAGACACCATCACACTTGGCATTTCGAACTTCAGTTATTTACAGATACACGAAGCCTGCTGGCAAGATAACGCACAGCTCAATACTTTGCAGTAAACTAGATGTAAATCTGTGCAGAATACGTATGAAAATTGTTTTTGATTTCCACCAACTAAAGCACAAATATATATCACAACACTGTCTCTTTATATAATGTACACTCGTACATGTTCCGACATCTCTGTGTCATAGTCAGGGAGCTTCAAAAAATGTGTGCCTTGCTAAGGTACATAAGTTCTTAAAAATCAAGGCTGTTAAAATTACAATCACGTAAAATTATTAAATATAAAATAGATATTAAAATATTATCTGGTCGCACAGAGTATTTTATCACTCAGCGATGACCAAATAATATTTTAATACCTTTTATATAATATATATTTTAATCTAATAATTTTATGGAATTGTAATTTTAACAGTCTTAATTTCAAAAACTCAAGTAACTTAGCAAGGCACAAATTTTTGAAACTCCCTGAGGATGACACAGATATGTCGAAACATGTAGGAGTGTACACTATAGTGTTGTGATATATATTTGTGCATTAGTTGGTTGAAATAAAAACAATGAAGAGATGTACGGTACATGCATTAAAAAACATATGAATATTGTAAATTTGAAGAGATGTGTGTTAAAATTTGGCGTGTGAAAGCCAAAAATGTCAGAATTCACAATGTTTAGCATCAATCCATGACTTTTTTCTTTGACAAATCAAAATTTATACCCAACAAAGGGAGAACTGTGCAGTTTTTGAAACTCTTCCCTTTCCAAAGCACATTTCTCAATTACAAAATACACTACGATTTTCTTCCTTTGTTTTATAATACGTGATGTTGTCAAATTTCACTTGTTCCGACAGAGAATTAACAAAAGTAATTCAAATAGGCAATGTATTTTAGAAAATTTACAACACAGATTAAAATGCATGTTCTTAGAGGACTTCAGTAACAATAACATTTTAATGAATACGAGATATACAAAAAGCAATTAAAATATAAAACTTCATTTATTCAGAATATAAGACACGTTTTAAATTCTGCGATTCGGCAACACGAAACCCAAATATGAAAGGTGCTGGCGAGTGTCGTGGGTATTCTGCACAATGGAGCCAACCTACAGACGCTGAACAGGGGTACAATCATGCTGCTGCCACCTGTGGACGAGGGACAGAATATGACACATTTTACCTTATCACGAGCCAGACCATCGATAGCACCACGGACGTTGTTCAGCTCGTTGTAAACTGACGAGCGGTCATGCTCAGCCCTGCAGAATTAAATAACATTTTTACCTGCTCCTTCCAACCCCCTTATAATAAGATTTCTTTAAAGGTTTCTAACCCTTTATCTGCCTAACACGAGTATCCTCAAGTTTCGTGCACTCGATCTTCAAAAATTTCGTTTACATTTTCTTGAATGTTCTGTTTCGTACTTCCCTGCAATAATTTACAACAATATGCTTCCCTAACATCTGAATTGCAGCAACCATTAAAATAAGAAATTACTGCTTTCAAACTCGGACTGGGAGGGCATATCGGTGTTTGGAAAATACTGCGATGTAAGTTTAGAGCTGTCCCTGGGTGTAATTAGACACCGTGACACGAAGACGCATGGGGAGGTGAGGTTTAACTCCATGCATTCTTAACTCTGGCACTAGATGGAATGTGAAGTCAGTTTCATGACCCGCGAATTTTACCCCCTGGGAAAGAAGATACCCGTTGTGTAAGAGGCCCCACAGCTTGATAAATCTCTTGGAGCCTCAGTAATGAAATCAGCTTTCCTTCAGCATGCGGTCACACTGACTGGGCTGGATCGGCTCTTTCCTACTTGAAAATTTACTGTGAAATAGATTTCAAATAAAAAAGGGCAAATCTACTCTAAAATGTTGAACTAGTTTTCCTATGTGTGTCATTTCCTTTAGTGCGATTCCCCCTAATTTACTGAGTCTCTCTGACTAATAACCCATGATACTTAAGCTGCAAATGTTTTATTTATATCAAACCCCCAAAACGTCAAGGATTATGGCAATGAATAAGAATATAGTTACTTATGAAGGACATAAAAATAATGTAACAAGTTTGTTGAAAATTCAGTCACACACAATAAAAACCAGTCCGATTGCAATGCTCATCACCGGTGACAAATAACAAGATAATAAAAATTTATGTCAGGTGTGAACTGTGTGAAAAACTATACTAAATACTGCTGACAAATTATTTGTCTCAAATAAATGCCTGTAACAGAAACATGATTATTAAAATTAAATGAACATACTTGATGATCGTAATGAGAAGGGGTCTTTGTCAAATTGCACCTACTGGCATATATACTTGAACAGCAAATACTTAGGTCATACTTTTAAATTCTAAAATTTAACAACCGCGAGGCTCTAAACATTTCAAATTTTCAATAAAAAATATTGGTACGGTTTCGTAAACTTTTAATTCGTGACACTGAGGACAACCCAGGTGGGGCCAAAACGAGTAAGTCATATTATATATGTGGCAAGTGATGAAAAACAGCTTTACTTGGTTACTGTCCACTTCATGACTGTGCCTAATAGAGTTTAATTTATAATTAACTGCCATAATTTAAGCAAGCAACCTATTCCTTTGCCCAGATCCTCGCTTCAGATCGAAGTTACCCAGATATACCAGAAACGGCTTGCTTCATACAGAATTTGATTACTGTTTACAAGAGCCTACCATTAGTTCCTGTCCCGGTCCACTTGAATCCAATCCATATACCCATAATCATGCCTTTAATATCCATTACATTACCTTCTTATCAATGCCTAGGTCACCCAAGTGGCCCTTGAAGTTTTTGACAGTGTTGTAAGATTTCTTCACCAAATTCGATCTACATGTATCATCAATCTCAACCTGCTTAATTAAATCACAACAGCAGTATTTGCCGCAAATTACAAAACTTACAACAAATTCTTCAAGAAGTTCAGAGATCTTTTCCCCGCGTACACAGCCAGAAAATACTCCGACTGTTTCTCCCACGCGTCGCGTTCATTCGGCTGACTTACTTGGCTTTCAGCTTGTTCAGTTGGTCAATCTGCTCTCCCATCTCAGCCACAGCATCGTTGTGCTTCTTGCGCAGGTTGGCCAGTGTGCCCTCATGCTGGATGTTAGCTTCCTCAAGGTCCCGACGCAGTTTAGCAAGCTCGGCCTCCCTCTTCTTGTTCAGTTCAATCTGGGCTGAAGTGGCGCCTCCGGCTTCCTCGAGACGCTCTCCCAGTTCCTCCAGTTCGCGGGCGAGATCTGAGCGCTGCTTCTCAGCCTACATGAAACACAACACAGATCTGATAATCTGCCCTTCGGCTAAGGACTCAGGATTAATTTATGCAGGCTTCTTAAACGGTTAGCTATAAGAAGGCTGGTGCAGTCGAATAGTTCACTAATGCGTTAAGTTTGCAGGAGATATCGCACAGATGGTGGGGGACGACGGCGCACAAGTTTTACCTATTTCTGCCCATTTTTTTTTATCGCCATTCATTCCCCTTTGGGCTACGGTAACAAGACCAATGCTGTCTGTACCAGCAAAGGCTGTTAACTACCAAACTCAAGCGAAGAGAATGGCTGGAAGACCGGGGGAAAATCTAGAAAAATGTGCTGGAGAGAGGAATGCAAGAGATATGGAGAGGCCTTTTCACGTTTCTTCTTTTTGAGACCTCAACATAGTTATGAAATTTCATATAACTGTGAAACATGTAGGGTCATACATTCTTCACAACAGCCCGTCCCTGTTCCCTGTCCAAGGTCACATAAAAACAGACCACCTCCTTACACCCTATTTCGTAACGACCTGTTTTAATATTATTCCCCCATCTATTCCGAGGTTTACCAGGTTGTCTATTTTCTTTCCAATTTTTATTAAAATTTGCATATATTGTTTTATATCTTTTTATCTATAACTCCACAGTTTTAGCAATAATACCTCTGTCTTACCTTGGCTCTTGCTTGGCGCTCTGCTTCTACCTCTTCCTCCAGTTCTTCAATGCGGGACTAGAACAGAGAGAGCAAAGTTGCATCACTATTCAATTAAATGCATTTTACGATATTATGCTTAAAATACAGGCTCATTATTCTATCTGAAATCTTTCAGTTGCCACTCCCCGTCGAATCGTTCATCTCCTTCACGTACTAAACTTATCACAGCGCCCAAATAAGCCGCGAAATCGCTGTGGGAATCGACAAATACAGTTGTCAAATAAAATAAACGATCATCTACAAAAAGAATATTAATAAATCGAATATACATCAACCTCCGTGGACAGTTACTACACAGCAGAACTGCGTTCGTTCAATAACAGTAAGAGCTCACCTGCAGTTCCTTGATTTGTTTCTGCAACTTCGCAACCAGAGACTGTTCATCTTCAAGCTTGGCTGCCAGAGAGGAGATCTCCTTGTCCTTGCGTTGGATCGTCTGCTCCAACTCCTTCTTGTTGCGTTCAAGATCGGACACGGCTTCCTGAGTCAGCTTCAAGTCACCCTCGACTTTTCGCTTAGCCTTCTCAACGTCACCACTAAACAAAGAGTAATATCAGTCAGTAGTATGTTACGGCTAGACCTCTGCTTAGTACGAGTGTGCATTGAAATCCCGAAACGTTAAAACAAGTCTGCAAAGTGTGTGCTCTGTGACGCAGTGCACACACTTTACCAAGGCGTTCTTCATTTCCTGAATATCGTACGGTTTCATGTTGCACACGACAATGTACTTTCTTTTACCAACGTGAGAACAGAGCTGTCTTTTCGAAGCCGATTTACACGGCATTCAGAAATGTTGAGCAGCATCTTGTTCGAGACTCTGGCATCGGATCTCACCAAAATCGGACAATATATGTGGAAAGTACGGATAGGAATTGATTTACCATCTAAGTAAATCATGGGTTCAATTGTTTCCAATTTTATGAAACGTACAACGACGCGATTTGTTTTTGTTTACACCCTGTAGATCGAATGTTACGCAAATTGGACGAAAAGTGAAGCAAACATGGGTGAAAATTGAGTAATGTTTGTAAATAAAGTATGGCTTTCAAGGTACAGATTTGCAAGAAACTCACAGCTACCGAACGATATCACGTGAAGATATTTTAAATCGAATTTTAACCAGGTCTGCACAGAAATGTGTAAATTACAGGCAGAAATCCATTGAGGCCCACACGTCACTGTCACTCTCACTGAACCGATTTTAACGAAACTCAAGCTCAGCCGACAAAATTTTTGTAAATACCTCGAATACAAAATTTCATGAAAATCCGACAAACGGTTCAGTTGTTGATGCTAGGATACAAGAGGCGGCATTTACTGCGTCGTATTTAACACCTTAAAAATCAGAGCGAAGATACTTAAATGTGTCGGACAGGAAGAAAAGGAAAGAGAACATGAAGATTGCTGTTTGCTGGTTTATCATATACTGTGGAAGAAAAGTGTAGAAGTTTCAGAGGATCCTGATGCAACATTCCATGCTAATGATGGAGTAAGTTTAATCTAAAACGTCGTAACACTATTCGCCAGGCCACACGATGTCACATTCCACAAGGCAGCAATCTTCGTAGGCGGTTTTGTGAGAAACTGCGATTATACGAAGCAGAACAACAGGGTAGACGTAGGGGGTCGGCTTATGATTTATGATAGGGATTATATTAGTGTGGAGAGCTGTGAAGAATCAAAGAAATGTCTTACTGCGGCTAATATTGCCTCTATCAAAATCTGTATCACCAGTCATCATGCTATCTGCCTAAAGAACATAATTAAATATAATATTATTTGACTCTAATTTCTTTATTAATCCTTTCTATTCTTCCAATGGCTTTCTAGATATTATCTACTAATAATGCAATTTCCTTTTTCGTTTATATTTTGTACATTACCTCCTTTCATAATTTTTTTTTGTAACATCCATTTAATGCCTAATGTTTTGGTTGGACAGCTGTATTTGGTCGCTTCATTTTTCGGCGCTTATAATGTTTTAATGTTAGAGTGTTACCCATGTGCACGGCACGTGGTTGTTACTGTTTCTGTAATTGGCCCTCGGGCTGTTGAGCCAGCACGTAAATAATTTTGAACCGAATTAGATTATTATTTACAGAATGTGTACAGTTTCGTTACAATATTGTGGTGGGAAAATGGGAATATCCCTAAGCGAAGAAATTGAAAGTGATCTGTAGACTTTCTTGAACCTCAGAATGTGCAATGTAGATGTCAGAACTTACCGCAACTTCTTCTCGCGCTCAAGGGAGTCTTCTAGTTCGTCCAGGGTCTGCTCCAGTTTAGCCTTGACTTTATTCAAGTGGTTAACTTTGTCTTCGGCAGCCTGAAAATAAACGTATTAAATTTAGTCTCGTAATTACAATACGATAGTAAAAAATGTACAGTTACGCTGTGATTAATTAACTCTTTAAACGCCGAGTTAAATCCCATCTGCCGTCTGCTGGCATTATTAGGGGCTCACCATATTTTACACGTTAGCGGGTTAAGGGTTAAGCATCATACCTGAAGGCACAACAATTCTTAACCTCAGCACCAGATTAATGTAAATGGTCATTTTTATACTTCAGGTCGGGGAAGAAGTCCTCGATACCCACTTAATAGAGGGTATATGGTATCATAGTATATAAAAGATGCTTTTAAACAAAGGTTTTTCATGTGATACTGTTAAAGTCGAATCACACAACAGGAATTCCTGCTAAGAAAGAAGTGTCACATTTTGAAATAACGGCTTCATTTATTACTAATAACTATGGCGCTTAAGAATATCGGTTGAGTAGAACTTATCCTGCTATATGTTTTTTGTTGAATGAAGTAATTTTCAATTTAAAAAAAAATGAGAATCATAAATCTTCTGGATATTATGAAAATATATATTTTATCTTAACCCTTCAATGACGCTGGATTTTAAATTCCAACTAACGCCCAGAAAGAAGGGTTTAAATTTATATAAACTTTTAAGGCATTCACGAACGTACGGTGCACCGAGAACGGCAGAATGTGAAGAATAAAAGATCCGTACGGTGCACCGACGCCGGCAAAATGTCAAGATTTAGAGGCCCATACGGTGAAACGAGGCCGGAAGAATGTGAAGAATTAAAGGTCCATGCATTGCACCGACGGTTAAAACAAAATTCTGCAGAGAAGTGACCAGATTTTTTAGTGTATTATTTGTGTGGCTTTACCTGAAGTTCTTCAGAGGTCTTCTGGTTAGTTTCTCCCTGCTGCTTCTTTTCCTTGTTCAGCTTGTTGATCAGCTCGTCCTGATGAGCAATCTCGTCATTAAGGTTACGAATCTGGTGGTCTTTTGTTGCTTTGTCCTGCTCCGCCTGTTGTTGCAAAGGAAAACACGTCGGTTATTAAAATTATTATTTGTTAACACAGTTATAACAATTTAGTGCAATCCACGTCCCGCCCAATGGAGCGTTCAATGATCCACCGTGCCACGAACACCAACCAGACAATACAGCGATATTCCCTTTGAAAGAAGATGGGAAAATTGACGCAGATGTTTGTTGAAGATAAACTACTACTGATCACAATTGTAAAAAAAAAAAATACTTGTTTCATGTTTTAAACATTTCTAGTAATTTTGATTAAGCATTATGTATTTTAACTCAACACCCACATAATTTGTTGTACTTGTATGCTTTCGTATATACCTCTGTGACGATGACCTTATGCTGGTAGAAACATGTAGGAGGGACATAAATGACAAGTGACGATTTATTACTAACTGTGCAATTTGTTCGATTTTGAGTGGAAAAAACAAATTAACGAACTGAATAACAAACAACTAACTGTATATATATATATATATATATATATATATATATATATATATATAGGCCTGTTTTGGAAAAGTCATAATGGCCAGAAACTGCACAATTTTTTATGGAACTCAAAAAGCCTAATGACACGTTGAACTGAATCTACCATTCTACCAGGCTCTGGTAAAGGTTAAGCAGTTCCGTTACAGGCCCAGAGGGTTCCAGGAAGTTGAGGTTCCCAGATTTTGTGACAACGGTACAGGATGGTGGTAGGTTGTCAGCTTTACACACCGGCTGCCTTTACCCCCAGGAAATACTCCTGGTACTCATTTCTGTTAGAGGCTGAGTCGACCCCAGGGCCATAGTGCGATCGGAAGGATTTTATGTCAATGAAAAATGCACTGACACTAGCTGGGATAGATCCAGCGACCTTCCGATTTGTAGCACACTGTGCTACCGCGGTCCCCCCTCCAGGCTCTGGGCCAGATGAATTCAGCCCACACCCTTAAACTCAATTCCTTTAAGTACCACTTTAATGTTATCTCTTCATTCAAGTCCTTGCAGGACGTGCAGCTACACTCCTGTATGAGTTGCTCATCTTCACCAAACGTCGAAACCGATCCCGCCCACCTCATCCTTCTTGATTTGATCCTTTAATAATGCGGTGTCCCTTTTATCAAATCCCCGTGCACGGCAGATTTATCGCATAGGAAAGCTGCATCCGCCGGGATATTGCGACAGCCGCCGTGTTCAGAAACGTAAAAAATGGGAACTGTAGATAGAATAGTGCGTTTTTGTTAAAATGTGGTTACAATTGTATGTAAGATACGGGATAAGGGAAGAGTATCTAGAACATAGGTGACTAAATTTCGTAAGCATAAGAGTGTGAAGCATGTGCGAGCCATTAAATATGACTTCTTAGGGAATACTCTTGAATGTTCTAAATATGATGTAACCTCGAATCCAGGACGAGAAGGGACTTTCTTGTACGAAGATTAGTTGAAATACTGCCTACTGTAAACTAACAAACCTTCCGGGATTCTTTAAGTACTATGATCCTGACGATGGAGGCAAAATTCCCCTCCGAAATATCCATTGTAATTCACAAATACAAATTACCCAGTAATCCACAAGTCTTGAACCTTCCTTTGTTCTTTCATTTTGTCTCCCCAGTTTTACTTTGGAGTTCGGCTGGTTTAAACACAGCGCAATGAAACCAGCCTGAATCACAACCAATCCAAAAATAGATTATTAAATAACTAGTGACGCTAAAGTTATAATACGTACCCTCTTTCACGACGCTGCAAATATTAACAACCCATATCAACCAGAGAACTGCAGAGAATTATTATCTCTTACGAACACATTTGGCTAGTGTAATTCTCCCTACTTTCTTACCACATAAATTCCTTGTTCGGTTAGAAGGGTGTCACAAGAAGCCAGAAAATTCTGGAATTTCAACATTTCTGCTAATCATAAAGATCACCGTCTTCTGGGATGTACAGCCTCTAGCTTGAAGACGGAGGTGGAATGTCGTCCACAGTGTCTGTACGTTTCTATCACACTACACGGTGTCGTAATGTCGTAACAAAAAAGTCACAACCATCACGTATTTACCTTCTGGACAGTCAGTTCCAGGTCCTCGATGTCCTTCTTGAGACCAGCAATCTCCTGCTCGAGCTTCTTCTTGCCCTGGAACAGCTGGTTGCGGGCATCCTCTTCCTGCTGTAGCCGTTCTTGCGTGTCCTGGAAGGGCAAAGTTCAAACTATGAAATCCTGCTTCATTTAGAGACTAAATCAACCAAGAGCAATGAAAAAAATCTAGTAAGGGCACGGACTTGGGCGACATACAGTTTGACGTTATTTATTCCGTTTAGATATCCCTGTGCACGGAGCGTACTGCTGGGTCGTGACACGAGAACTTTGTATATAAAAAGTTGGATTTCGCTTAGTTTAACGGATCTCCCATCGCGGACGAGAGCCTCGACACGGCCGTACTAAGGACTATTCCGACAAATGGCAATATGTTCGTTTTCAGGGGGAAAAAATGTAGATTCGATGGAATTATGGTGTTGAAATCTGGAGAGAATCGGTCGCAAAGCCTGAAGACGCCTGCGTCATGAGCGGGAAAGTGAAGTGCTCGGCGTTTAGAGAGGCGGTAGGAGGGCCTGCCCCGACTTTTAATTATACACTGGCATTCGCCTTACAATCTGACTTGTCTTGAAAATATTCAGCTCGTACCGCGCAGTAAACACCCTTCGTCTCGGTTATAAAAATCAGTCAGTTGATGCTGTATAGGGAAATAATCGCTGTTTGTTCTGAGATCCATATGCAACACATAAACGCACTCTGTTTTTAGAAAGCAATTTTTTTTATTGTTAAATCTGGTGGTTCGTGAAGAAACCACGGGGTTTTTAATTGTATTTTATTCTGTGAACAAGTACGGCTTATGCAGCATGACTATAGGTTACGAATTCTTTCACCAACGTCAAAGTGTCTGACAGACATTTCGTGACGTAACCGCTAATCATAAGTGGGAAGGCAATGACCCTACAACTGTGTCCATTTCGTCTACCATAAGAGACTGTGTTGACTGCAGATAAACCGGCACTGTGTAACTGATTACAGATGAACCGACACTCTGTTACGGATTGCAGATAAACCGGCATTGTGTTACTGACTACAAATAAACCGGCACTGTGTTACGGACTGCAGATAAACCGGCACTCTGTTATTGATTACGGGTAAACCGGCACTGTGTTACCGACCAGATAAACAGGTACTGTGTTACTGACTACAGATAAACCAACATTGTGCTACGTACTGCCGATAAACTGACACTGTGTTACTGACTACAGATAAACCGGCACTGTGTTACGGACTGCAGATAAACCGACACTATATTAGTGACCACAGACAAACCGGCACTGTGTTATTGACTACAGACAAACAGGTACTGTGTTATGGACTACAGATTAACCGGCATTGTGCTAGGTATTGCAGATAAACCGGCACTGTATTACTGACCAGATAAACCGGCACTGTGCTACTGACTACAGATAAAACGACACTCTGCTACGTACTGCAGATAAACCGGCACTGTGTTACTGACTACAGATTAACCGGCTTTATGCTGGGTACTGCAGATAAACCGGCACTGTATTACTGACCAGATAAACCGGCACTGTGTTACTGACTACAGATAAACCGGCACTGTGTTATGGACTGCAGATAAACCGGCACTGTGATATGGACTCTGATTTGTGCAGTTTGCTACAGACAAAGTTCACATCGGTTTGATGACTAGCCAGAAAAAGAGGATGGGAGGGAGACCAAAAGAACTTAGGAGATCAAAATTTTTAGTTCAAAGATTTTATTGCCTTGAAATTCCGCGTTGCTGTACGCGTTATAATATTCCAACGTAAATAATATTTAATATCAAACATGCTACAGAATGGGTGGTAAAAAGAGCACGCGCGTCTCCGAACTTCAGTGTGGCCCAAAAACAGAGTTCAGTAAAACCGTTTTTGACAATGACGCCTGGAACTCGTCAGCATATGTTTATATGCACAGTTCAGCCTACGATCTGTAATGATCACTGTAACACTAGCTGCTTTATACCTCCATCAGTTTACGGTGCAATAAACTACAAGCACAGGACTGATTAAATACTACATAACCTTTTTACGATATACATAAACAGACGTATATTTAGCTTCAAATCTATTTTAAGTTTATATTCGTTTTCCGCAAAATTGTGACTGACCCCCTGATTTCCGTCTCTCAGCGGTACTGAAATTGATAAATTTGTTTTTCTTCCATGGCTGTGTGTACCAAAATATGCTCCTTTTTCTGGGGGAAAAAAGTCATCGCCGTTCCTGTACAGACAGCCTCATATTCAGTCTGCGCGCTGAAATGATGTGAGTTAAGCTGACTGCTGATTACGTTAATGTTTCGTTCTACCTTCGGTTTAAGGTTTGCTGATACGTTTGGAGTGTGTCAGTTCCACTCAAACTTCACAAGCTATTTATAGACGATCTGGAATTTTCGGAACCATGCGGTAAGTTTTCCGTCACCACGCCCCGACGCTAGTCTCTCTCTCTTTCTCTCTTCCAGAAAAATCTCTAAGTTTATAATTTGTCAAGTTTAGTCTGTTGCAACAAGTGTGGGAGGAACCGGTTATTTAAAATGTTACCAAGCGCCGATACATCCGAAAACAAAGTAAACATTCGGGAGGGTGTGTCCTAAAAGCAACCGAACCTTTAGGCGGAAGTGTACCTTAGGATTTATCACCAATATTAGAAGGATACCTTATAACTGGCTATCACCCGATTCCTAAGAAGAGTTTGTTTTTTTGTCTGATTCGTCTCCCATTCGAACCGGCAGCAGTAAATCGCATGAATTCTTAAACAAACACAGAACACATATTTGAACACACAAATCTCTTGTTTGTTTCTAGTAAAGTTTAATAAACTTTATGGTTTTTGTACCGTGTATTTGGATACAATTATGTAACGTAAACCAAATGTAATTTCAGCATGAAAAACATGCAAAAAAAAACTACATTTACAAATGGTCTTCCTGATGGCGAACACATGATGTTCGAAACATACGGAAGACGCCAAGAACTGAATTGAAACATTAATTTTTGAAAAGTGTCCCTTTTGTTGGTTTACGTTACATAATTACATAAATTTTAATATATTTTTTTTTAAAGTGGACCTCACGAGGTGCTCTAACGAAATAAGTAACAACTTGACTAACACACATCAGCACAACGAATATTTAATGGAGTATATAGGCTACATGTTTCGACCCGTTAACAGGTCATCATCAGGCCTCCAGCAGAATAAGTCTGAGGCGTTGTTTAGATATTGGGATCCCAATATAATTTTTATGTATGTTCACATTTGTAAAAATATTGGGATCCCAATTTCTTAGCAACACCTTTGACTTATTCTGCTGGAGGCCTGATGATGACCTGTTAACAGGTCGAAACATGTAGCCTATATTTATCTTAGTAATTAACCAACTTGGCGCACAAAATTTTTGTTTTACAAAAAGTTTTATTTCATGACTCTACATGTTTCGAGCACCATGCAGAGGCATGAAATAAAACATATTGTAAAACAAAAATTTTGTGCATCAAGTTGGTTAATTACTGAGATAAATATACTGAGATGCACCGTCAGCAAAACATCAAAAACTGTAGCCTATATACTTCAATAAATATTCGTTGTGCTGACGTGTATTAGTCAATTTGTTATTGAATATTTGCGTTGTTTCCTACTTTAGAGCGATATGCTTCAGTGTTGGCAGACAAGTTTCTGTTTTCGAAATAACGTTAATCTGTCTGTAAGGTACACTGCAGGGACCGAAAATAAAAATAAAAAATCCATTTTTGGAGTGCTGTATACACAACAAAATTGATGTTTGTGAACGTATTTTTGCTTCATATCACAACCTTTGCTTTTTTGGGACGGACCTGCAAGATCAGTTGTTTCTTTCAAAGAACGGGCGGGCATCTTCTTACAGAACAGACGCCAGGGTGTTTAGCTTGACACGAAAAGTGCTTAGCCCTGCTGGTACATGACGCAGAACGCAGTACGCTTAAGCTCCTAGCTATGTCTCTGGCCGCATGCCAAGACTAGAAAACCGCACGCTCGCCGCACTTTGTCACTTCTATGTCATCGTCGCTGGTTATTTCCGTCGGTGGGACGTCCACTCGTTTTAACAGCGTCGGTGGCAGGATGGAATTCATAGCTCAGTACACTCCCTCCCTCGGGCACGGCTTTCCAAAATATCTTTTAAATTAGTCCGCGCGGAACGAAGACGGAACAGAAATGCATGTCATGAACAAGAATTCGTTCATTCGCAGAAAAAAAATTATCTACCATTACTTGAATGCGGCTCTTTCAACAAACACTCCAATGGCACATTCGCCAGTGTTTAAGTACACAATGTCTCTTTGTGTACAAACAATTTGAATGGTTTGCCAACTGTCAGTATCAAATAAGTGGAGATACGTGGGTTTGGGTACGAGCGATCTTTTGGCAAAGACCACTACAATTCACAATCCTTCTGTTATTACTCCTTATTTCACTTCAACAGTGTCCACATTAAATAACTGTTTTAATGATTACATAAGATATTTAGGGCAGTGGCTGATCGTATGCATTTTGGCACATCGCACTTTGCAGATGGAAACCGACGTTTCGAAAAAACATGCCACATCTGTCTTCAGGATTTAAGAATTAGGTTCTGGCTTATCCCTAAACCAGAAGCAGCTGGTCACTGAGGAATGTCGATACGCACGTGCAAGACTACATTGTGACAAAGACCATAACCTTCAAATAAAAAGGGTTTTATCCGTCTGTGAAGGCATTTCTACACGGTTGGAAGAAGGAACAGTCCACATTTTACGAGTATCCGTAAATAAAAACATAGCAGTGGTGTGTATTACAGGGAATACAAACACGAGAAATACGAAGCTCTCGACAGCCCCACCTGCAGTCGCTCTTAATTTAACTCCGTCTTGGAAACCGCTCACATCGTACCAAAATTGGCGTGGGTCATCCGCTGGCAACCCGAGCCCTTGCTCCGGTTACGGCGTATCCTCTCGTATCTCCTGCGCTTCGCCTAACAGTTCCCATCTTACTACGGCACGCAGGAGCCATTTTTGTTATACAAACTTACTTGTGCTTGCGGCATGCAGAGGCCATTTTGTTATACCAGTTTACGTGCGCTGGCGAATCGGACGGCGCGTGACATTATCCGTTGTAAAAAAATAAAAGACAACCAATAATTTATATCTTTGTCACTCAGTTTAGATGTTCATATGAAAACAAAATCTTGTGTACTTCCTTGTGAACATTTCGGTTTCGGTTGGGGCTGTTCAAAACTCGTGCGTGTTAAAGAAATAGCATTTCTTATACGGCCATTAAATTCGACAGTCTCCTATGAATGAAGCAAGCACTTTGAAGAACAAACCGAATTTGAATTTTATTTAAATATTAAGTTCGTTTCTCACAGGGAAAGCAACGCTCTTCCATTCGGAAGATAAATCAGTGAATGCTGTGTAGGGAAACAAGCACCTTTTTTTTTGTGTGTGTTCGTGAGTCATACAACACACACACACACAAACGAATAATGTGTAAAGAAGCAGCGTTTATACTCTTAGCCCTGGCTGTGCATACACAAACCACTAGACTTGAAATGAATGACAGTTACAAAGCGCAATCCACGGAAATTAAGTTGGTGTGTGGTCGTAAACTTAGGTTCAGTTCTTCTGCGGTACAAGGCTGCATCGTAGGGCGAGGTTTCGAGGAGTTTGGAAGAAACGTATTGCCCCAATCTTCAAGACCCACTACAATCCTTCGAAATGCCAGTAACAGCCCACCCAGTGACACAGCGTCATATCCAAGAATACCCGAATTCCCACATAAACCCGGTAAGAACCTCACATCTCGCGTGGTTGACATGAATTTTATTCACTTCGTAGTATGAGTCAGCTCTGGAGTGTAGGTTACTGGAGCCCGTGAGTCAGGAGTATCCGCAAATAGCCGACCCCGTGGGGTGGAGCGATGGCGACTGTGGCAGCTGCAGTCTCTCAGTCAGTGCCAGGCTCCGCGCCAGGAGCCCTGCCTACACACCCGCCTGCGGCTCCAGCACAAATCGACTGTTCACACCGCTCTCGGGTTTCACGCAGCCAGTCTTTATCCCCACCAAAAATGTTCACAACATCGGTATTTATGTCAGCTGTAACTTCTACTTCATAATGTGGTTTTCTGTTCCCTGCTTCAAGGCCTCCCCCCCCTCCCCTCCCCCAAATTCAAGAAAGCTACAAAAAAAATAATAAATGCAGCAAATATTTGGACAGGAGATATTTTGCGGGGCAATGAAACAGCTGGACCACGCGAGGAAGGCAGTAAAAATATACGTATAGAGTGCCAATTGCCTTACTGCCTTCCCCCCGTAACATAAACATTGCAAGTGCTCTTTACCTTTTAGGTTTTTTTTATTTCAGAATAACCCGAACGATACGCTTGTTTTAAACCCACGTATATAAAACGCACACAATACGTTTTTGTAAAGCAGCACTCAACTGTGGTTTTGAGAAACACTTAAATTTGAGGGGTTATCAGCTGTTAAATTACTTTACCGGCAACAGGATTCCGGACGTCTGCAAAGGCGGCCATGCACGTGACGAAACACGATCGCGGTCTTTCCAACAAACTATTAGAGTTTCCTTTCCTCTTTTTAATTCAATTGTACGGTGGTAGAATATATTTTTTTTACAAAACCACGTTCGTTACTCAAGCAAATAACATCCACACCCAGGTCTACCACGACAATACATATTTTAACAAGTAAATAGTTTTTAAGATTAATTTCATACATTTAGGATATTCTTAAAAAAAATTAACACTAAATATCTGGCTCTACAATCTGAAACAATGCGCAATTATGGAAACAAAAATAACAGAAAAGTTTCTGGCAAAATTTTTATACACCAGTAACGGACAAACCCTTCTGCCACAAAACTGTGAGGCGTAATTTCTCCCTTAATCACGACAACGTCTCACTGATAGCTCTGGGTGGAACAGTGAGCTGGTCTGTATTATTCTGACAAATAACACATCTGATGTCACAGACTGGTCGCAATAAACAGGTCTTGTAACAGGATACTCTTTCCATAATTCCTCTCGCAAAAGAAATGGACTGGCTTGCACCTACAACTACCGCTGAAAAGCTTCAATAGGGAAAGTTAAGAAAATGATATTTAAAAAACACACTTTCTTTCTCCACATAGCCTTGTTACAAATAATAACATTTTAAAACCGTGAAGACGAAATTAAACATGAACTATTCTTAAAGTGAATCTTATATTTATTGGACCGTGCATCATTGTGATAGTTGAGGAATAGAAGACCAAATTGATGTCACTTGCTATTTTATTTCACTTCTTATGTGTTCAACATATTTCGGACATTAATATATCCATCATCAGGAGCTTGCGACTGTTCTGTTGAATTACCACATTGGTCGTATTGTTC
>Ga0123352_10002138_pt1 | contig 27293 bp, 16 predicted proteins | sample TergutLab28metaG_FD_89700 | JGI IMG/M metagenome (GOLD analysis project Ga0123352, IMG submission 89700) | Labiotermes labralis P1 segment gut microbial communities from Petit-Saut dam, French Guiana - Lab288 P1 | ecosystem: Host-associated > Arthropoda: Insects > Digestive system > Gut ... | reverse complement strand
AGCGCAGCGATGCTAATCACTGCCGTGTGGGCCGTAGCACCATCTTGTTGAAACCACAAGGTGCCATTGTTTGGTGGAAGATTCGGGGACAGAAATTCATTGATCATCTCTGTGTAACTTTGCGATGTGACCGTGATGGCTTTTCCGCCTTCATCCTCAAAGAAATAGGGTCCAATGACTCCTCTGGGCCAAACAGCGCACCAAACGGTAACTTTTGGGTCATGAGTGGGGCGTTGATGAAGTTCGTGAGGATTTGCAGCTGACCAGTATCGAAAATTCTGCTTATAAACTGTTCCTTGCAAATTAAAATATGGCTCATCAGTCATGAGAAGTTTGTTTGGCAGGTCTGGATTTTCAGTCAATATTTCCACAGACTGACAACAAAATTGCAAGCGTATCTCTCTGTCCCGTTTACTTAAAGCATGCATTACTTGCAGTTTGTATGGGTGAAGACTCAGGTCACTACGCATGATGCGCCGTACGCTCCTATCAGACATGCGTAAGACTTGAGCAAGCTTACGTGCAGATCGCCTCGGACTGCGGCTGACGGTTGCCAGCACTCGGGCAATGTTGTCAAGTGTGCGAACTGAGGACGGCTTTCTACACGTGACAGAGCCTTCTTCACGACATTGCCTTACCCATCGACGGATTGCATTTGCTGATGGGGCTTACTGTTGACTCCGTTCACGGCGAAATCCCCGCTGAGTCTCTGTAATTGACCTCGTCCGAATAAACAGTTACACAGCACGCGCACGCACGCGCGCCCGCACACGCGCACGTACGTTCTCTTACTCCCAAGTGCTCCATGTTGACAAAATCTGAAGGTTACTGCTTATGTTCAAATACCTGCACTTCGCGAAACCCTAGCGGAGAAACATGTAACTAAAATTTTTAAATGCTTCACTATTTCTGCCTCATACTTTATATGAGTTCCTTCTTCATTTTCCTTGTCCATTTCCAAGAAATGCAGATCATTTGTGTATGTGGGGACCCATTTGCGCTTACAGAAGGTTACAAAGAATAAACACCATGTATATAATTAAGTGTGCAAACTGGAAGTGTGGAAATGGTGCTGTACTTTGCATAACGTCATGCAGCTGAGTTAAAAATTTTGTATGTTGCAGTTTGGTCTTCGTCAGCTGGATCTGTCCCTGCTGTCTCAGTTGTGGTCCCTCAACGAGTCAATACAAGAGTTCCGCCAACTCCTGCAGGACCAAGAGGATAATGCTGCCCTTTCCCCACCATCACCATCCTCAGCAGATGAGGGGGAAGAATTCTACTCGCCTATGCGGTATCGTTCCGCCGTTCCAGGCGGACTTCCATTATCTTCAGTGCCAGAACAGTTTCGTTTGTCCAGTAGCTCATCGCAGTCTAGTATCGAGTATGGAGACGTGTGAACATAAGTAAAACCCACTCACACTGAGACTGAAGATTAGTGAATTTTTTTGAGACCTCTGTGTTTTTAACTTACCTCATTGCGTAACAGCTGGCCCTTGGTACTCTCTAGAAAAAACTAAATAAAATGACTTACGTATTTTTAATGACAGTATAATGGTGACCAGAATTTGAACTGTGAGAATTGAACAGTGTTGTGGAGCATGTTTTTAGATTGGGAGGTGATACATTATGATTTTCTGTGATTGAGTTGTATATATTAAACCAGAATTACAAGGACGTTGTATTGTCTGGTAACCACCTTACACTCCACTTGACGGCAAATTTGCGTTGTGGCAGGCAGTGCAGCACTTGCTGCCATTTCACTTTGTTGTGTGTCAGGTTATATTAGGTTGTTACCATGTCTAAAGAAGGTGCTGGGAATGGTTTCCTTTGGCTGGCACACAAATGTCAGACTGAAAAACATGTTCAATGGTTGAAGTTCTGTTGGTGAAATTGTGGGCACTGCATTTTCAATGCTTTCATTCAATTTGTCTTCAGTGTGAAGATTATTATTGTAGTCTTGATCTCTTACCATGCCCTATAAGTTAAACTCAAACTGAGGTTCTGATCTGGCAAACAAGGCCACAATCCCCTGCTTATAATGTGTTGTGAGAATGCTGTCTGAACAGCACACAACATTGCCTCCACTGTCTTGCTGGAAAAAGCATAGGTGTTCTTGTAGTTTGACAGGTGTTTAAAAAGTGGTCTCAGAATGTGCATAACACATCGGTGTGAATTTGTGGTAATAAATATGGGCTTTATAAATGTATTTGCACTCGTAGCACACCATACACCAACTTTATATCCATTTAATAGCATTTCATGAGTAAACAGAGATTTTTTTGCAGGCAAGTACTTGCTGTTCCAAGATGTTAATGTATCCACCGAGTTGAAATGAGTTTTCACTGGGAAACAGAATGGGTGTGGGGTGTGTTTCTCCATCATGCACACCATGAAGGCACCAGTTCACACATTAGTAACTCTTTCATCACAATTTCTTGTCATGAAGTTTGTGAACCACAGTTGTCTGAAATGGATCTGCTACTTACTTGTCTTCAGCGGGTTTTCCTACTGTATAGAATGGAACCTGTTCCTTGAGAACTTTCTACATATTTATAAATTGTTGTCTGAATTCACGTGATGCTTCCTTTAGCATCTGTTTTCTATGAGTGCATCATGCACAATGTGCACAGTATGTAGCAGATGGCTCACTGACCCTGTGACAAGCAACAGGAAATTTAACTGGCACGTGGGTGAGATTGTATGACGTATCAGACACAATGGAAGGTGGCTATCTGTATTTGCTGGAGAATATAATGTCCTTATAGTAACACACACAAAATAAAATGGGTTCTAACTGTATGCATTTTAGATATTTGATGTGCATGCGTGTGTGCGTGCATTCACACTGTCTCTTCAAAGGTTAGGAGACGTTCTGTATAGCAGTCAGCTTATACCAATTATTCAGCAACAGTGTTATTGTCAGTGGAGCACAAGAATGCATGACCATGCATGATACCATACTTCTCAGTTGTTAAGGCAGCTAAATCCATGCAAAATATGCAGAGTTTGAGAGTCCTAACAGGAATGTGAGGACTTAGTTTTTCACCCAGGCTCTATGTGGGATTGCCAGAACACCTTATCCAGCTTGTAGTGGGTCACACTTCTGTCAGGAGAGTAGGGAAGAGGGTTCTGTGAGTCATGTCTGTATGACTTCTACGTCTTCTCTTCAAGCATCAAATTGTGATGATGAAAACATGCTAGTAAAGGTGAGCCAGTCCAGCCTAGTTTTGAGCAGGCATGAACATTGTCGTCCCTTATGGTGATCCACACACTAGACACCACAATCAGTTGCTTTGATCTCGTGGTGCACTAACTTTGAGGGTATGGTGTAGAGTTCTGAACCGTGTATATTTTTAGATATCTCTTCAATTACACCAACTAAATACACACTTTTTATTTTACACTTATCTATACCATGTTTCTTCTACATGTTTCGGTGTATCTCACACCATCTTCAGGGAGAACTTATGTGTTCCTTACTCAAAAACACTGGCTTTTATGCAACTATTATCTATGGTACAGTTGTTGCTTCATAAAATATAAATGATACCTCTTTGTTGGTTTACAGTAATTTTTACAATAGGTCAAGTCGTGTGTTGCATTACGGTGCCGTATGTTACAAACCTTAAAAGTCTGCAATTAAAATATTCTATTTGTAGTGCATATGCATATGTTTGGCTCCGATTGGCTGTTGCTGTCATGGATTGTAAAAGGTTATGAAATACATGTTCAATGTGCATCAAATTATACTTGGGTCTGTAGGGTGTAAAGTCCTTTGGAAGACCCCGTGTCCTGTTGTGGTAGTGTTCCTGTGTTGTGGCTGGTTGAATAGTGTATATATATATATATAGTGTAGTGTGTATTCTTACTCAGGTCATGTGCTAAATATTTATCATACCATAAATAACTTCCATAAATTTCACTGCATATTTTGTGGTGTTGATGTGCCTAGCAAGTTGTTCATTTAGTAAAGGAAATTCCATGGTAAGGGTGTGATGTTACACATAAAAAGAAGTAAAACAAGGAGTATACTGATAGGAGACAAATTAGATGACATTGGATCCTCTTAGAAACAAGTCCAAGGCAGTCTTAGACATGTTTAGAGGCACAGTGTGGCATGTCACTGGGATCTTTTCACACAGCACTGAGACTTATGAAGTTGTGACCATATAAAGATAATTGTTCAGAACACTGTTGTTCTGATAGTGGCATTAAATTTCATTTCTGCTGTTGCTCATGTTCTGTGCATGATGGAATTGTTCAGTGATGAAGTGTGGGTGTGTTTACGTAAGTGGGAGAGTGTGATTTATCGAGTATTTTGAAATATTATGATGATATGTGAATTTTGTCTGCTTGCAGAGGGATGTCATTTTGAACATTTTTGTGATTGGAGGCAAGAATAGTACATGTGATATTGAGTAGTGACTGTAAGTGCTCTCAGGTGTGTGTTACTTATTGGAAGAAAGGCCCACTGCTGTACTGGGTTTGGCCTCTATCTTTAGTCTTTTTCCCTGAAGGTGGAGGCTGAATATTTCTCAAAATGTTAGTACCCACTTATGACAATGCGTAATGTGCATTATTGTGGTTTATTTAACAAATCTGGCAGTTTCTCAGGTTATATGGTATTGAATGGTGGTATGATAGATGAATTGGAAGAGATGTAGAAGGAAGTGGTTGTGGCCTGATTGATGTACTGTGCAGGCATATGCATGGAATGATTGAGGAAATGTAAGAAAGACCTTGGTTGTGTTAATGAGTGTCGTGGGTAAGATTCCAACCGTATGTCTCTTGAATACAAGTGAGAAGTGTTATTACTTGAATTGATTTGCTCAGTTACATATTGTGTGTGGTGTTGCATATTGGTGACTCCCTTGACATGAGAGTCCTTATATCATACTTAATTTTTATTTTCAGGGTAATTGAGGGAGTAGGTTGTGGAATTCCACACACAGAAGCAGAAACAGTCACTAACTAATGACCTGTGTTGGGATTTTACTACATTCCAGTTTTTAAAATGACACCTAGTTACATGAGTTGTTAGGAAGTCACTATGAATATGGGATGGCAGTGAAAGTGATTTTTCCATTTGTTCATTCAAGTAACACACCATTTGATGTCGTTCACTCCTTGCATTCTTGTTCCAATTGAAGTGCACATACAAATTCCTTACACATGTACCTCTTGCTGTATAAAAACCCATCCAGTGTACAGATGTTTCGAAGCAGTTTTGATTTTTATATTCAAGTAAGTGTTTTAACAGGGCACATGAAAGAATCCATAAAGTTAAGCTGAATTTATGTGTGTTGTTTTGGAAGGCAACATTAGTGGTGTGGTTGTGCAAGAAGACTTACTGAAAATTACTGAAAATTGACTTTCATGTTGTTGCATGATCTTGGACTGAAAGATGCTAGAAAGAAGTATATCAATTACAAATATTTGATTTCAAGAGTGTTTTATTACTTTGTTTCTTTGTGATTTGTCAACTCAGAATGCCAAATAAGTGTTACATTATGTTTTTATATGCTGAATGATACATTATTGAAGAGAATGAAGGCGAATTGCGGTGGCTGTTTCCTTTCTCTGTACATTGAAAAGGAATTATCTAAAATACACGACTATGTGCGGAATTCTTAGGACATGGGAATACTCAGTGGAGCAGTGTTGTAGTATAATTATCGCTGTGCATTTTTCCCCCACATTTCGTAGTAATCGGTACAAGTGTGGTAATTTGATATGGCAGAATTCCCATTTTAAGCAAATGATGTGCTTGAGTGGTTATTAAACTCTCATGCAGGTATCTATGCCTTATATGAATTTCAGATCATAGACTGTGAATGTCAAGCCAGCAAACACAACACTTACAGCCACAATGTGCAGCACTTCTAACTCTAGAATTACTTACCTGTACATGAAACTACCATAATTTAGACAGGGAGCTCAGTAGTGTAGCTGAAATCTAACTAGTGCTAAAAAGACATATGTTCTGAAATCAGGTTTGTTTGTTTTCCTACAGAATGCCAAGTGGTGTAATGTATCATAATATTACAGTGATTCCATTTGTGTGAGTAAAATGTTGTTCATGTGAATGACATGATTAACCAGTATATGAAATACGGGACTTGTAATTTTAAATCAGTACTGTACTCATAATGTCCAAAATATGGAAGGTAATATTTAATAATCATATTCCTACCTTTGTACAAATTTTTAGATCTTTTCACTCTGGTATGTAGTTTATGTCATTGTGTGAAAACAGTTGGTAATGCTCTTTAATAAAAGCTGTTTGCTACAGCATTTATCTTATATTTCAGTAAGAAATATATATGTATTTGTGTATTTATTTATTAGTTTATTTATATATGTAGACACACACATGCACAAAGACTAGAATAATTGGCATTATTCATGAAAGATGCATGATTTTGTTTCTCATGTTGTAATGGAAGGAATGGCGTATGTGACAATCATCCATGTGCCCCAAACGTATGTGTGTGCTGAGTAACATTCATTAAGAAAGACTATCTCATGTTTCCTTAACCTTGCTTCAAGATTGCACAAAACTGTGGCCCAGTATTTACTATTTTTGCCTCTATTTAGTTTCCTTTCCACTCCATTGGATATGATGATAACCTGAATTTTGAAAACTTAAATGAAGAGAATTATGCAACTGACATATGAAATTGATGTAATAGTTTGTATAAGTGTTATGCAACTGTCCATATTTTAATGTATCTGCTAGATATTGTTTTAATTTGCAGGTATTGCCAGTGTATTGGGTACATAGTATTATTACTCTCAGCTGACATGCTTAACAGAAGACAATCTCTGACAATTTCATGTTGTTCTATTAAGAAAATAGTGTCATTCGCACTTATTAATCCCAGTAACTACAGTGCTGGGTATGGTGTCTAGTAGAGTGCCTAACAAAATCAAGGTATGCAGATAAGTGTAGACACTTTTTAGAGGGATTTAGGGAGGAAAGATTGTGCATAATATTCAGGAAAAGTCTTATTCTTATTAACAGTTTTCATGAATGGATTGTGTAGAATTAAAAGATGTTAAGCACAGAACATATGGATGCCACAATGTGTGAAGTGGGAAATGATGGATGTAACACAGCACAAAAGGTTTGCTTGTATTAATTTCTAATTACAATTTTGTGTTAAATCTTTGATCTTGTGTGGTGGCTAAACTGTGGAGCCCAACAGGTTCCTTATACGATACAGCTTTGGGTCTTCCCAAAGCATCCAGACTAGCTGGCCTCCTGTTCAGTTGGTAACCAGTCTACCTATATAAGGTCTTCGCATGGACAATGACTTCAGGCACTTTATTGTTACAATGTTTTGTATTACGTACATGCAGTTTTTATTTCTCGTGTTTCTGGTTAAATAACATACTTATTTACTTATTCCATGGAGCAGAGTCCTTCTTAAGAAGCTAGCTGGTTTTCAGCTAATCAAGAAATTCCCTGCATTTTAGGGAACCCAAAGGTTCATTACTGCATTCACAAGTGCCCGCCACCTGTTCCTATCCTGAGCCAGCTCGATCCAGTCCATACCTCCACACCCTACTTTCTGAAGATTCAGCTTAATATTATCCTCCCATCTACGTCTGGGTCTCCCAAGTGACCTCTTTCCCTCCGGTTTCCCCACCAAGACCCTACACACCTCCTTTCCTCTCACCCATACGTGCCACATGCCCCGCCCATCTCATTCTTCTCGATTTTATCACCCGAACAATATTAGGCGAGGAGTACAGATCATTCAGCTCCTCATTATGCTACTTCCTCCACTCCCCTGTTACCTCATCCCTTCTAGGCCCAAATATTCTCCTCAGCACCCTATTCTTAAAACACCCTCAGCCTCTGTTCCTCCCTCAATGTCAGTAATCAAGTTTCACATTCATACAACACAACAGGCAGATTTATAGTTCTGTATATCTGAATCTTTAAATTTCTGGGTAGCAAACTGGAAGACAAAAAGATTCTGCACAGAATGATAGCAAGCATTCCGTGACTTCAATCTGCTCTTAATTTCTTCCTAAATGGAGTTTTGATTTGTTAATTTTGTTCCCAAATATTTGAACTCTCCCACCTTCTCAAGGATCTATTATCAGTCTTCATATTGTGACTTCGTTCTGCATTCTGATCTTGAGACAATAACATACATTTCAAATTAAAATCTTTTACTTTATGCCAATCTTGTAACATATTCATGTCTGCAGAAATATGTACATACAATGTGTTACCCTTCATACATATTACATTTAGTCAGAAAGACAGATTATAAAATGAGCTATTTCTGTACCATTGAATGACTGTGCCATGACTTGGGTGGTTAGTTGCTGGTTCCTCATCCTGGATGCTCCGATTCAATCCCAGAACAGTTTGTGTTGGAGCTCTGGAGGACAGAGAGGCACAGGGACAGGTTTCTGTCTGAGTAATTTGGTTTTTACCTGTTAATCACCATTCCACCTGTGTGTTACTCGTTTATCATCAGAGTCTGGTACAAGAGGCCTGTCTGAAGCTGTAGTAGCAAAGGATTTAAATGGATAATGTGAAGCAAGGAGACCACCTGGAGGGTTCAGGTGCAAGTGGCAGACTGATACTGAAGTAGGTTTTAAAAAAGAAAGGTATGTTGAAGGATGTGAACTGGATTCTTGATTCCAGATAGAGGAAAATGCAGGTTTGTGTTAAAGTGGTATGAGTAATAATAACCTTTTAGGTTCTATAAACTGTGGGCAGTTTCCTGACCCGAGTAACTGGTAACTTTCGAAGAAAGAGGTACTAGGTGGAGTTATATGTTTGATTGAAAAGGATTCGGCCTGTCGCCACTGTAGTTATTGGTATATTAAATTTTTGGAACAACCAAAAAGGGGAATTTGTCATTTTAGATTACAAAGTACCCTACAGAATTATCATAAGTGATAATTATTTAAATTAACAAATATGGATAATCCTTGGTGTATCTTTCTGACCTGGTGACAGTAACAGACTTCTAGGTAAGTCAATGTAAGTTGTATGATTCATATAATAAATATAACATCTCAATACGTCCATCAGTCATTCAGATTTCACAGAAACTTTGTAAGTGGGGAGTCTATAAATTGCTTTCAGTTTCAATGTGAAAAACAAATATTGTATCAGTCATATAACAGCTGGTTAGAGTAGAAAGTTCAAAGGAGAAAGGTGAAGTCGTCACTTCTTGATGTGAAAAGTGCAACACATTACCTCAGGGAGGCATCAGTTACATAAACGTAACATTATCATCTGTTGTGAATTACATTTACATATTATATGCAGGAACTGTCATGTGACTTTCACTGAACTGGAGAAACTTTAGCAAGGTGAAGTTTTATTCTATTCATAATGCTTTATATCACCAAGTTAGTCGCAGTGTATAGATTCTTAAAGTAGAGTTTGTCAGAATGCAACAGGTGAATTTGATTTTCAGAAATTCCAAACGGTGAATTATTGAATTGCTTTGATAAATAATACTGTAGAATTCCTTTAATCTGGAAGCTGATACTCCAGAAATCCTGATACTTCGGTAGTTGAGGACAGTAGTTCCAAGTGTAGAAGTTTCAGTATCAGATCCAGTAAATGTAGTGATTCCTTGATGTTTTGTTGTATTATCTGTACTGACTCCTTGTCTCCTGATCCTTCAGCATCCATGGTAGAAACTGAAGAAACTCCAGAAAACACAACACGGGACCCTGATGACCCTGAACCAGTGGATGGACATACCCAAATGGAATATGGAATACTCCTCTGATTAGATGCTCAGTCCAAGTATAGTGGTAGTAACAAAGTATTAACCCATAAGAATTTAAGTTAGTACAGTCAATGCTTGAAAATCTGGTACCTGTCTGGTCATGTGGGTTCCAGGTTAATGGAATTCTACTCTAAGTAACTGAAATTAATACATTATTGAAGGTATTACTTTGCAATGATGTAACAAATTTTTGTGTCAGAAGCATAGAAGTGTGTAACGTGCAATGTGGGTAATCTAGGTTTTCGATAATTTGGTAATCTTGATGCTTCTTCCTGGATTCTCTAAAGGTCTGTGGCAATTGTTGACTCTTAGGCTGGGAATAGTTCTGTCCCCCAAATGTGCCACATGCCCTGCCCAAACCATTCTACTTGATTTGATCACCTGAGTAATATTTAGTGAGAAGTACAAAACATGATGTTCCTCAGTGCGGAATTTCTTTCAGTCTCCTGTTACATTCTCATTCTTCGGTCCAAATGTCCTTCTGCGCAACTTATTTTCGCAAACCACAGAACACACCATAATAATTCCTTTAAAAGTAAGTGATCATTCATTCAATTCATAGTATTTTGACAGGTCCCTAGCCTCTTCCAAAGTGAGTTATTTGCAGAGTACAATCTTGTGCTTTCTTTTTCATTTAAAAGTGCCCTCTCATTTACTTCTATTGTCCTGGAGTCAACTCAGCTTCTAACTTAAATGAGTCTCAGGGATATCTCCTGGGGATAAGGGCGGCTGGTATGTAGGCCTGACAACCTTACCACCTTCATGTGCCAACTGACGAGAAATTCTGCAACCCTTAACCTCTTGGAGCCCTAAGGTCCTGTCCGGGCCTGTAATGGGATTGCTATATCTTTTAATTGTCCTCCTATTTTGAAGTCTCCAAACACTTCAGGAGCTTCCTTGGTAAGGTACTTGTTGTACAAGTTGAGTAGAATTGGTGACAAATAGCTTACTTGTCTAACTCCTCTTCTGTCTTCACACTTCTTGTCTCTTGTCCAGTCATACTTTAGGACTGATTCATGTACTGTTTGCTAATCTTTCACGCCAGTCAATACCAGTGCCCATTTGCATTAATTTGGTTTAGTTTACAAGGTCAAATACCTTGTGCCAGTAAGTGATTAACATACTCTTTTAATTAAAAAAACAAATTCTGTATAGAATACAGATCTCGGGGTAGGAGAATGAGGTCTCAATTACTTAGGTTATGTGAAATGTAAATGCGCATCATGTATTATAATTTTTATTCTTCCAAATATTTTGAATAAGTTACTGATCAACGATGGACAACACTGTGGGCCGAATCACGTTATCGGCTACTTAGTACATACAAAATTTAAGTTTTGTTAACAGCTGGAAGAAATAATTTGCGTGGAATGACACAAATATTAGGTGACTATTATCGATTAGATTATGTTTTCGAAGTTACCTAGGTTATCCACGACATCCTAATAACCCAACCTACATAATTGGCGCTTGTCACACACCACTGTATGCAACAAATAAATTGATTCCCGGCCCAGATGGCAGCGCAGTTTAAACCACAGATCATCTAGTGTGTTTCAACGGACGCTACTGTTCCACTCATGGATTCCACCTATCGCTATGTGTACCCATGGTAGTTAGGTAATCCGTGACAATCTGCAGTAACGCCACTCGCTGTGTAGCGTTGCGGCCGGCAGAGACAAATCTTTTATCTGTGGACTCTCTGTACTCCATTTATTTGTTTTTATTGTTTGTGCAGGAAGCGAAGTGTAGTTCCGTGTTGCGTAGAAATTGTGTAGTGCGAAAAACAGTGGTGATTTCCGATGTAACGCAGCAAGAACAGATGTTAAAATGAATTTTGCGTATATGTTATATTCGGTAGAAGCTGAAGGTGCTGTGTTTTTCTTGTGTGACTTACAGTGTAAAGTTATACGAACAGGAAACATTTGACAACCCGAGAGTTTCACATGGAAGAAGGTCGCGTGCCACTTTTTGATATTGACCTAATTATCTCATTTTCAGTGCCTTCATTGTCCATTGGCGTATGCATTCCAGAGTGGGGTTATATTGACACTTTGAAATACGAAATTAGTGCAATGAAATGAAACTTTAAGGCAAAGTTATCTGTCGGCATTGTCAAGATCCTTATCATGTCAAATAAGAAACAGCAATCATACATTAACAAAGCCACAGAACCTGGGGTTGCCCCACCTCGGTACCAGCCTCCACCACAAGTATCAAGTGGCTCTGGTATACTAAAAGCCTATCCTGCTTCCTCACAATCTCACCTTCCACACTTTGTGTCAGCACCTACTTTAAAAGATGGTAAAAGCTACCCTGCTCAAGTTTCTAATGCAGATGGAGTGAAACCATTTCAGCCTGAGCTTGGGAAGTATTATCCACCGCCGCCGCCGCCACCACCACCAGTGCCAAACGGTGATTGCATTAAACCCTTATACCCAGGACCTCCACAGTATCCTGCTCCTCCTCCTGTTATTCAACCTCCTGTGCAGCGACGACCAAATCCCACTGTTGGGCTTCCACAAAGACTTAGTGACGAAGAGCTGTTGAGGTTAGGTTCTGTGGAAATGTTGAAGTTTGTACGCAAGGCAGAGAGTGACGCGGCAAGAGTTACATCTGAACAAGGCCAGACAGCAAGGGAGGCAGCACGACGAATGCAGAGTTATGTTAGTGAGATAAGGATGTTAAAAGAGGCAAACCAGCGACTTGGTGATGATAACCAGGAACTAAGGGATCTCTGCTGCTTCCTGGATGATGACAGGCAGAAGGGTCGTAAACTGGCACGAGAGTGGCAGCGATTTGGGCGGTATACTGCAAGTGTCATGCGACAAGAGGTATCTGCATATCAGAACAAACTCCGGGAACTGGACAACAAGCAACAAGAACTCATAAAGGACAATCTGGAATTAAAGGTGTGCTTTCCAGATGGGTAGTTAATTTTACAGTATTGCCAAGATTATCTTTGTAGACGTAGGTCATAAAGCAAGATAATGTCAACTTGAACTCTGATGAATGACAAGAAATAAAACATGTATTGATTTTTCATTATTTCAGCTAGATGGTTACTATGGAAGGAGCATTTACTATGGCTTATTCCATGCATGTGGCAATGTGCTGAACATTATTTAAACCCATTAATGATGACTAAATTAAGTTCCTGTTACAGAAGACATTGGCTTACATTGTTATTGCACCCAGAAACCTGTGACATTTCCATATTGTCTACTATTTTCTGAAAACCTAAGTAGCATGTGCAACAGTCATGCCACAGCCCAGAGAAACTGCTGTGCAATGACATGTCAAGTTTTCCAGAGTATATGTAACAGGACCAGTGAGGGAATCAAGGAAAAGTACAGGGGTTATGAGCAATTTTTCAGCCATAAGCTGTCTCTAGAATTTTTTTCCATCCTTGTCATATGAGAGTGCCCCAGTGCTGTTAACATCCACAAGTTGTACTGGCATGTTCTGTGTATTTACAAATGTATCCAGTCTGTAAAGGTACAGTGATCCCATTACAGGCCTGGTGTGGCCCGGAGAGTGGGTAGAGCTATAGCTCTGCTCTTCCATGACTGCGGCACTAGAAGGGGGTGAGAGGTCAGCAGCATGCCCTGGCTGCACTTTACCCTTGAGAAAGACCCGGTACCCATTTTACAGGAGGCTGGGTGGGCCCCAGGGTCAGTCTGGACAGGCGGAAAATCTCGTCCCCACTGGTATTCAGTCCCAGACCATCCAGCCTGTAGTCTGTCACTATACCGACTGAACTACCCAGCCCACGTATCCAGTCTGTACACTTTTCATTATACCAGCTCACATAGTGTAGGGACATAGTCTCATTGACTTGCCACAGATAAGTAGAATTGTAGAGTAAGTGTTATATTCTTTGGTACGATTTATGTTTTCTGTAGCAGTAATGCACTGTATTGATTGTAATGGTTTTTGCACCCTAAATATAGTAGTTGTGAAATTTATGTTGTGTTTACTCAGGAACTCTGCTTGTATTTGGATAAAGAGCGAAATCAGAGTGCTGTGTGTCCATCATGTGGCAGTGGCTTGCGACCTGGTCCAAGGGATGATGGTGATGGTAGTAGTTCCAGTACTAACGCAGATGAACCACCATTACCAGCACAGTTCACAGCACCAAATCCACGTCGCACAGAGAGCAGGGAACGGCTGTTGGAGGAGAGCATTCAGCGACAACGTACTGTGTTCAGTGGTACTGTAGTTGTATGATAATCATTATAAAATAATTTAAAATTAATTATTCTCTTTGGAGTGAAAGGCTGTTACTTGGGACACTGATTCCTAGGAGGGGTGTTTTCATATCCAGCACAACAGGATATGCATTTTTATTACATCACTGTTTGTACTGTAGTCATTAGATAAGTTCTCAGGAGGTTCCAGGAGGGAAGTAGTTCTGTTCTGTTGTCTGAAAAAAGAAACATATACGTCCAGTAATCAATTTAACGTTACTGAATACAGACTTCGAAGTTAAGGTTCTCTGTTAGTTGGATACCTGATGTACCATATCAAGAAGCTTACCACAGCAGAGAAAGCTGATGCAAATTGTGTTTGTGTAAAAAATAATTAACATATTGTAGCCGATCATTTTTAGTGTAGTTGTTTCTTAGGATTGCTGGAGTCAGTTGTGGACGGTTCGTCAACATATATTCGGGACCGTTGGCGATAGGAGGGAGGGGAGAGATTAAATAAAAAAAATGTTAGGAGCTGATAACGGACGCTAGCAGCCCAGTAAGGAAGTCAGTCATGTACAAGTGTGGTGTAGGGAAGAGTACAGAAAAGTGACTGTGTCGGTTTCGTAGAAATGATCTAGTTGTTTTACTGGATATAGCGCTCCATTATTTTGTATCAGGAATAAATTGAATAAATAAAACAACAAATAAAAAAATAAATAAATAAAACTATATGTGATTCGGTGAACCACACCCGTTTTCCGAGAGAGGATCACCTACCAGCTTGAGCACGTCGGGACAGCAAGGTTACGAAGGGTGATCGTGTATAATAGTCCAGGCTAGGAATGGATAATATGAAATCATCAGAAGGTATCCTCTTTGTGCTACGTTACTATACCTGGTACAAGAGGACTTGAAGAAAAATCATACGGGAAGTGCTGATGAACAGAAAGAGCACATGGGCAGTGTTAGCATAAAGTACAAAAACAGATGTGACAGAACAGGATCTGTTTCTGAAATGTATTGGAATTGTTAAGTTAGCAGTTATATGAGAAATAAATCCCATAATTAATGTAAGGTAAAATGTGTCAATATGTGGAAATGCCAATTAAACGTAAGGTTTTAGATGTGATAAGAAAGAATACCGCTGATCTTTACGATGGTAAAGTGAGGCATGTATTTGTGTTGCTAGTACAGTTTTCTTTGTTTACTAACTCATTTGTGTGTTATATTATTCTGGTGATAATCTTGTGGTGGCCTGTCTCTGGGCATTTGCTCAAGTTACAGTCCTGTCTTTGACTTTGCAAGAAGGGCTGCATTTCGGCAGGAAGCACGACTTTTCTTGTAACAGAACAGCCATTTACTCTTATTGAAATCACTAATATCCATACTTTAAAATTACATTTATCATCTTAAAAGCTGATGTGTTTAAACATACATGACATTTTGAAGAATTACTGTTTTTCAGATCAAGTGATGCATTATGTGCGCAGTTTGGAACAGAGAGTTAAGCAGCTTGAAGAGGAAAAGTTGACATTGCAGCAGAAACTGGGCCAAGTACCAGGGACAAACAATACAAGTGGGAACTGGGAAAATGATGTAAGAGACCATATGTGATGTGTTGTTACATTATTTGATATTTTTGAGGTTGTAAAATGTTATAGAATATCTTTTAATATTACATGAACCTCAGTATGTCTTCTTCTTCTTCTTCTCAATAGGCTAACGCCTGTTCTTCCAGAGGTTAAGGCGAAGGGGATTGGATGAGACTTTCTTTCCAGCATTTCTTCAGCCTGCCTCGACTGCGCACTCTCTGTGGACGACTGTCTCTAGCGATCTTTGCCAGACGGTTGTCCTCCATTCTTCCCACATGGGCATCCCACTCTCTTCTTCGAACCTTGGTCCATTTAATTATGTCTTTGAATTCCGCTTAGATGACGAGGGTGATCACTGCAGATTTTATCTCTAAGCGTCTTTCTGTGTATTGCCCTTATAGTTTTCATTTCTGTTGTTCGGAGGAGTTGTTGGGTGTAGGCTGTTTCTGCTCTCGTTTCCGATGCGTATGTCAACACAGTATGTGTATTATCATATTTTAGTTAGGGTTGTTTCATTAGCATAATTTGCTTATAGTGTTGTGTTTCTTACAGAACTGTGGCAGTTCACGCCCCGAAGCTGTAGTGCAGGCACTGCAGGTGCTCGAAGTTCGTGAACAACTGGAAAGAGGCGCAGGAGCACACGAAGGGTCTGGTGGTCTGGAGGCTCTGGGAGCAGCAGGTTCTAACCTTGATATGGTAGCAGCAGATCTGGATGATGGAGAGAAGGCTCTAGTGCGAGAGATGTGTAATGTAAGGCCAGAGTTATGATAAATCTGTGAAAGTTGTTATTGTCAGAATATTAATTGCTTATATTTTAGGGGAAATGGTAAAGAATTGCAAACGTTTTGAAGGAACTTGATGTGTACTGTGCAGAGTTGGAGGTTTTTAGTCTTCCGGGATATTATACTGTGTGTTTGGTAGTTTAACTTGTCCCAACCTTTGTCATCTTCAAGGTTTGGTAGTCTTTTTTTTTATGGTTTGACCCTGAGCTGATAACAAGTCCTTCTGAAAGTGACATATCATTGATATGCAGAAGGCTTCATAATGAATATAGACCACTGGTAAAATCTCAGATTAGCTCAGGCAGCACAGTGCAGTTTTATTCCTGTGACACTCGGGACTGAGTACGTAATTGGGGCCCATGGGGCAACCAACATTCTTAGCTAAGAAATTTATTTAGGAGTAAGTAATGAAAAATAAACTTCTGTCATGCTAATGACTTTACATTTTCCAATGTAATGTGAAGCAGAAGAAATTAATATCTTGTTAATTTTATGCTGTTCTTGCTTTCCTGCCCAAACAGTTGGGCGGAGAATTTAATATTTTAATTTATTTGCACTTGGAATGTTATTAACATTTTGTTACATACATAGTACTGTGTTATTGAGTTTCAATACCGAGTAAGAGCTCCAAATTGTTCAGAATGATACTTGCAAATTTCCAGTGTTGTATGACACACAGCACAATTTCTTGTAATGTGTCACACTCAGTGTGTGGCTACCAAAGCTGGGCAAGATCTTTGTAATTCAACATTCCATGTGGTTTTCATATTTAATACACAAGTTTGTGACTGTGCAATTTGTGTGTTAAATTTAAAGCAAAATGCAAGGTAAAATATTTTGAAATAGTTACTTTTCAAGTGTGTTGAAAAATATGATTGCAAATACTTCTTGTTGGAATCTCCATCTGAGTCTGAATGTGTGCTTTATTCTTAAAGATGGCATCAGTAAGTTCCTAGGATATTTAGGTTAATTCATATCAGATTGCATCACCTTGTCATGTCCCAGAACACAGTCTTTGCAGTCTGAATTTGTTAAGGTAGAGTTTTATTATTTTTGTTCAGGGGTCAGCCACTGTAATCTGTTTTAAATTTTTCAGGTTGTCTGGAGGAAGCTGGAAGAAGGTCCAGCTCAGAGAAGATGAAAGATCTGCCATGCCTTTCGAGGTGCAGATTTTACATTGGCAGCTTCGTCAACTGAGCTAACTGGATGCTGTGTGTGTTGGTTAAAGCAAGGAACGTAACTTGAGTGTTTTGTTTGCTTGGTACACGTAAATGTTAGATATTATAACAGCATTTCGCAGAAAGAAGTTGCAATATTGAGAAAGGATTCAGAATGCAACATTTTAGTTGCTTGTGTTATATTCAGTATGACTCAGAATAGATGGAACTGTAGTTTACTTATTCCACAAGTCCTTTAATATTTGTAAATGTATTTATGCCTAAGGACGAAGGTCAGGTGAATGAAGTGCCTCATTAAGTCTTCCTTACTAGTGGAGTGTAGTACTTACATGTGACCTTAGCTGAAAGAACAAGTATTGTGTGTAAATAAATGTATATGAAGTATGTGACATATAAAATATTTGGGAGAAAAGAAGTATGTAAATGTCATTTATTGTGAAGAATTTAATGCAGTATTGGTCACTGATTTTTCTGTTGAAATTCTAATTGTTTATCAGTGTGTTATATCCATCCAGTTTCTTGTTAGTGTATAAGTAGGAAAAGGAAGTTTAAATTTGATCTTTATGTTTTATGTAGATTTTATATGCAAATACGTCAATATTGTGTCATAATGAAGTTCTTTAATTTTTGGAAGTGTATTACTGAACTTTTATCGACATTCTAGTTCAATTTATATTTCCCAAATCCTAGCTTTAATTAAAATATGATGATACAACAATTCTATATCATTGTGTCAGTGCAATATGAGAGTGTAAATTTGTATCAGTTTGTGACTAATGAATCTCCATGTGTGGGAAAGACTATCCGGTTTTATGACTGAATGTCTGCCTTTATCTTTTTGTGTGTTTTATTGGTACACATGGGTAGGTTCCTGCATGATACCTTGAACTTTGCCATGCTTATCATCTTACTGTTTTTCCTGTCACTTTAATATTGTGCTCTACCACCACTGTCCACTGTTATTTAAGCACCCGACTATAGAAACATTTACCTTGATGATGATTGTTAAACTCACTAATGACGTGAACGCTTTACAATTTTGAAATAGAAAGTTAACTAGGGAGAGATGTGGGAACCATGATGGTTTGCTCTGAGAAGCTTTATTATGAACCTGAACAATGAATTTCAAGTGTGCCATTCAAAACACTGTTTCTATTTCGTTCACTTTGCTTAAGGTATACCTTCCTTTATGTAGGTATATTGAAGGGTCCATATGAATTGTGCATTTTATGGTTCATGAAGTAACTCTTGTCGGATCAGCCTACTACATTTAATAGCCTGCATATCTATTGGATTTTACTGTGTGTCTAACATACTGGTGGTTGCTATGGCTGCACATGCCATAGTTCCTGGCTCATGTGTTTGTTCCTGTGTAGTAGGTGCTAATTTTGTTGAAGTACCATTAACTTCAAAGGATTGCTAGAATATGACACCATACCGGCTACTGTTTATATCCAAACATATTCTGCAAAATGTTAGTCCAGAAACTTATAATCGGCTAAAATTAAGACCAAATGTGCATAAGTTGTGATGTTTAGAGAAATTCTAGCTGCTTGTAACATTCATCAAAGCCTAAGTTTCCTGTGCCTTTCTGCATATGTACATAACATACATGTTTGAAAATTAAATTGGATACAGTAGAATTTCTTTAATCCAGAAGCTGATACTCCAGAAATCTTAATACTTTGGCAAGTTGAGGCAAATGATCCCAAGTCTTGAGGTCCTCCAAAAAGGCTTGCATGTCGCTATAACAACAGTTGTGGCATATCCTAACCTCTTGTCACCTACTCCATCAACCTGTTTAGCTGTGAAGCTTCCTGATGGAATATCCTGGTCCTTCAACATCCCAGTTAAAAACTGAAGACCCCAGAAAACAAGGAAGGGTACTTTGATGCCCTTGAATAACAACTGAAGGAGATATCCAAATGGCCTACTCTGATTAGGTGTGCAACCCAAATAGGAGTGGTGTGGACTTGGTTCGGGATGAATACTGTCTGGTTGTCTGAATATGTCATAATCTGATAACTGTTTGGTCTTGTGGGTTCCAGGTTGAAGGAATTCTGGATAATGTATATAAAAGTGCCACATTAGTATACATGACCGATAATCTGGAAGCTAAACTTTATTTTTGGTGTCATTACAGTGCCTAAATTGTGGATCTGTTTGATTCAGAAGTTGCTGATCTTTTCTGTCTTTGTACAAACATTGTAAACTGTTGGTACATGAAAATATAGCAGTTGGAAAAACTTTATATATATTGAAAATTGCAGGTACTTGAAATTTGTGGTTGGTGAGGAACTGATGTAGTCTGTTACAGTTTGATGTAGTGACGTGCTTGCTGGACATAACATTATTTTATTAATAGAGACTAGGATGTTCCTCTTCCTTGCCTTCTTTTTTTACTTTCCATTTAACACATGTAATTGACAAGTATTGTATAACCAAGTTTACTGTGGCTACTAATGTTTGTTTTTAGAGTATTCTGCTTTCTGCGTTTCTAGATTAATGTGACTAACAGTTGCAATATTTATAAAATGTTGGTGTGTATATTATCAGTTATTCCATTTGCAAGACATATTTATACTAGCAGTAGTTTCTAAAGAGTCACTACAATATTTGTTAATACAAATATCTGTCTCATATGAGTAGGTGATGGTACAAGTGGAAGACTGGTAAGGTACAATCAAATGTTGGATTTCCCACCTATTTTTTTGACTGTTCCATGTTCTGTACATGAATCAAAAGTATATATTTTTTTTTTAAAAAAGACCAACAAATGCACTTGAGTGTATGAATGTAATTTTATTACGTAGTATCATCTGACATGTTTTGGCCACTCGCCATCTTCAGGGTGGCGAACACAAGAATACAATTACGATCATAATGTATCAGAATCAATCCACAGTAAAAAAAAAAAAGTAATATAATTTTGGTTACAAGAATATTGTGTACATAGGTAGGAAATATTAGGAGACAAAATTGTGCATGGAGTATAGTGCTGTGGATGATGTACACAGAAGGTATATGTAGCGAATTGTGATCCAGGTTGGTGAGCACTGGTATGTGGTTCTCTCAGCGTGTGCCTGAAGATGGTCATGTGAGTGGACATGACATGTTGGTGGTTGCTGTGTAATACATTCATACACTCTTAAAAATTTTATATTTCCCACCAGTAGTTTTGCATAAATGATTGTAATAATTGTATGTAATTGTTTTTACATTTTTGTAACTGTGAATATTGTACAATACTAATTTAAATTATTTTTGTAAGTTCCAAAATTATATGGATAAAAATTAACATGCCTTTCACTTAACTACACACTGTATTTTCATTTGTGTAAAATATGGAATATCATATAGTGAAAATCATGGGACCAAAAATGTTCAAACTCTTGAGCGAACATCGTTTTATAAGAAGAGTTTTGTTTTTGTCATCAGACGTGTGTGTGTGTGTGTGTGTGTGTTACCATGTTCCTTCCTATCTGTGTATGGTTTTGTGGAATTCATACTACCTGCACACCAATCCTCCTCCATTTATTGACTACAAACGCTTGTTCTGCATATTTATTAACTTCCAGTATATTGTACTCTCATCTCACTCTGCACACACATGTATAAGTACCTAAACCTCATCTCCAATTTAGACTGATGGCTTTCTGTTAATGCATGAGACGATTTTGTATTATGTACGTAACTTGTTTGACCCAGGTCATATTTATCTAACAAAGTGTGAATAAATCTTGGAATAATGCTGTTAGGTATGTGGGTTTGCGACGACAGGGGTTTTGTATTGTCTTCATTTCCAGGGTGCGCCCTACATAATGCCTGCACACAACATATATTATTTGTGAAAGTACAATGTACAAAGAATAAATTAAAAAAAGTAAGGAGCAGGTTGTACTGTAGAAAGGTGACAGTCAGTGGTGAATCCTGTTACAGAAGTTGAGTCTCGTAGAATGGTACGCTGCCTCATTGTTTATTCTTTCTCCTATGCTTGATGACTGGATCAGGGTTCATTACTGGTGGCTATCCACAGGTGATTTTCCAGAGCCTTTTCATGGTCCGGTCAGGCCTCCCAGACGTGTCTTTATGTTAGTGATTGCTGTCTTTTTCTTTAAACATAAATGTATATTTGACACAGAAATCAATCCTCAATTGGTCACACCCTTAATATGTTGTTGGTGGGATGCATCTCTGAGATGCAGTCTATGTTTCTACTAATAAAAGTTAAAGAATTTTATGGATAAAACTAGTTTATTCAAGAAGGTGTCTGATTGGGATCTTGAAGTGTCTCTGACTCGTCACTAACAAAATTTTTCAGTGTCGTCTCTGTCAGTACCCTGCAATTCTAGACTCCGCATGTTACTCCGAAGTGCTTCAGCCGAGTGCCGAAGACATGAAAGCTTTTAACTCAATTTTGTCTGTGAGTTTAGTATCACCTTCGCTGCTGAAGTTAGGTTGATTAATAAGAATATACCGATGTGTATGCTAAAAAATGTTATCTAAAATTTGATTTGTAATTGACACTTCCATGTTTCAAAGGGCATAGTGGCTTTCTCTACTTGGCCAGTAACACCAGGTAATTGTCAGAATATTTTGCCATCTGCCTTTAATGTGTGTAGAATATTTTACCATACCCCACTTCGTCATGAACTGTCTAATAAAAACAAATGTCAGTAGCGTGCATTTCATTGCAGTAATTATCATCTGATGAATCTTTGTCTGCACTGTCCAAGTCACCTCACGGTTCCACATTATCTCAATCGCAATCCGTCCTGTCATCATCAGAGAGTATCATTGCACGAGTACACTAGGTACCCTCTGCATTTCTCAGGTAAAAGCGATATTATTCGCTGCCAGAAGCTAACACCACAATATTAAAATGAACGGTTGCGCTGTACCTCTCACATATGAACTTCCAAATACAGCCAAATGTTTGCGATTAGGAACACGAAAACCTCTGCACAAGCTTCAAAGTATCAGCCAACTTTCCGATATTCAAAGAAACAATCAAAATTTGCACGTATCTGAGTGATACTGTGCGACAAACGGAGGGGTAAAGGCACATGTCATGTATTGTGATGACTAATTTATAAATTACAATAATGAATTTTTGAATGTGACGAATTTGTAGAAAGGCTTTGTTTGTAGGTTTACAACACGAAATTAAACATGTGCCTATACGTGAAAGTACGTAAAATATTCGCCTATGTAGATTTTGAATCAGCCGCTTTTGATTTTAATTGGTTGCGACGGCCAGATTGACACTCTGTTGTTTCACCTTTTGCTGTATATTAACCGGGTGCTCTCAGTGAACTGCAGTTTTGTGTATTCCACTGTAAAAGGTATATCAATCATACCAACAACACAATTAATTAATTACCAAATATGAAATACAGCTATTTAATGTGTAAGTCTTGGTTACAACGAAGCTTTTAGTATCATCACAGTTGAGGTAGCCATGTTATGGCATTACTAACGAACCGAACATGGCATCGGCTACGGGTAAGAGTGGAAACAGGTGAAAAATGATTAATTCTAAGTGAATATTTGTTGCCGCATATAGAACTTATTCGCGTCATTATTTGTAGTTGTATTATGGCAATCGATATTCTGTTCATGCCCAGCTGAGCACTAGCTCGTAATAAAATCCGCCCCTTCAAACTTGAACAAGTGGTCATTTTCCTTTGTGCCTGATTTTGTTTTATATTCAAATATTTAGATCAGTCGGCGACAGAAGAGACCTCAGAACCGCAAACGTCTGGAAGTAATGGCATGTCTGATGCATCGCATGTATGTACCGTTTGGAATTTACAGACCTTAACAGCTTAGGGACACCACTTTTTAAAATACCCAAATGTGTGTTGCGTGTTTTTTTTTTTTTTTTTACATTTCAGAAAGTGATATCTTGCGAGAAAGATGCAGCAATGGGCGATATAACAACAAAGAAATCAAGGGTGGATTTACAGTCATTACCAACTAGACAATATTTGGATCAAACGGTTGTCCCGATTTTACTTCAAGCACTGTCAACGTTAGCAAAAGAAAGGTGATGTATTAAATGTGGCACATGTTCATTTAATTGCAAGTGACACGGCTTTAAAGAAGCAGCAAAAACGAAATTGAGTTAGGGTGTTGAACTTAGTGTTAGGTTACATTAGGTTAGGTTTGTTTAACAGTTTGGTGTTTATTTAATGGTCTTGTAAAACAGTTGGACGTAACATTTCTAGGGGTGTTCACGGATCTCTTAAAGCGAATTTCATGGTTTTAAATTATAAATTTTGATATTTATCGAAGTAGTGCAAGGTGAAATTGGATTTTGTTGTTGATTAGGAGGTTAGTAAGGTTTCAGTGACTTCGATTAAGTGTAATTCTTCCTATGCCAGAAAAATGGTTTGTGTGTTAAAGTGCAGAGTTTGCTGATTTTATGGCCATTGTGGCCCCTAGTTTAAGAAATATCCAAATGTGACACAAAAATGTAACAAAAGAAGCAGTTTATGCTTGCCAAAATGCACACAAACTTAGTGCCACTGTAACATGTAGCAGTTGCTAGTGGTTAAGTTTTGGGATTTAGTTGGGTATAGTTCTTATTCCTTGTTTCAAATGTTTACTAGACCTTGTGGTTTCATGATGTGTTGGTGCTTACGTAGACTGTACGATATATGATGTAGTGTTCCTTTTACTTGTTGAATCCCAGTACCTAATTTTCTGTCCTAATGTGAAGTTGTTTTTGTACATAAGCGCCATCCTGTTAAGATGTGTGGGAGAATTGAGGTGTAGTTCCAGGGATTCTTATGCTTTGCACTAGGTTGAGGTGACCACTTAGCTTCATGTACCTGCAGAAGTAATAAGGGGAAGGAGTTGCTGACACTTAATGAGTAGGAGGCTGTTTGGGCCATAGAATTTTATCCTGCTGTGAATTTAACGATGGTTGCCCATCCTGTTTGTAGTGGCTAAGGTATCCAAGCTCATTTTAACATGAAATAATATAAAATAATATTTTGGGGTTTGAAATCCTAGTTGTATGGGATTGAAGGCTGTTCATGTAGTGTAGGGACAAAATGGTTTTTTCAGTCTGTTAATATTTATCAATTATGACACTTTGGTCCACACTCTTAACATAAGTTAGTTGTTAACATGTATAAAATTAGTGTGTCAGGAATGCATTATGTTCAAACATTTGTTTACAAATTCTGATTTTGCATTATGTGCATATAAATGCTGATGAATGCACAATAACGTCTGAGGTATTAACCTTCTCCTTTTTTTTAAGTTTTTCTTATAATACAACAATTAAAGACTAATGTCATCTGTTTTCTGGAATCTTAATCTGCATATTTGAAAGAAAGTATTCATTGGAGAAAGCACTACATAAGATTTGTTCCAGTGCTTGGTGTTCACAGAACTGTGTGTTTTTGGAAATGAAGGACGTGCATCACAACACTGCCTTAGGCACAAGAGTCTTGTAATGGGACCCAGGTTATATCTTGCTGTCCTAAAGCTAACTTGAATTTCACGGGTTACATGAACGGTGAAAATGTTAGAAAAGTGTCCAGATTTTCGATAATCCAAGAAAAGAAATTTTTCGGTGAGCTGTTGTTTCCACCTGATATAATGAATGAAATCACAATTATGTAAAAACTGTGTCACAGCCTTGGTGATGATGATAAGAAACTTGTAACATGCAATAACTGTATTTCACCCCTTCCTTTGTGCTTAGGAAACTGGGTTAACTGAGTTGGTACAGTGACTGGGTTGAGGTTTCAATGACCATGGAGTCAGGGTTTGATGCCTGATAGGGTTAAGAGATTTTCATCTTCTCCAAAGCACTGCTTTGGGGTCTATCCACCCTCTTTTCTACTAGGTACTGCTTTCTGTTACGGTAGACTAGCTAATGTATGAGACTAATTATCACCATCTAGTGCTGAGGTTAAGAATGTGTGGAGCTGTGCCTCTACTTGTATGTGTGTGTGTGTGTGTTCTGATGATGTGATATTTAACCCTTTAAAGACCTGTAGAATGCAAACACATGTAGGAAAACACCCCTGAGAATTTATTTTATATATTTAGGCAACAAATTTACTGCATTTTTAAGATACGGTGTGTAATCTCTGTTTTATTTTCCACAAAATGCCATTTGATTTCATAATTTTATGATTCCTTTTTTCAAATAAGATGTTTTCCGTAAACCATGTGCCAAAATTTAAATGCCCACCCAGGTAGGTTCAGCGCAGAAGGACAACTATACATGTTGAGTGGTGGAATGCTAAGAAAGCCAAATGACCACTATAGTTGTCAGGCAGAAACACTCAAAGTAAAGGGGAGGCCACTTTAAAACCCATTCTGTTGCAGGATGCACTAGGCACTGAATTCTGTCACCAGAGGGTTAGTTAAGCACAAAAATAACTTCAACTTTTACCTTCTAACTACAATCCCAGGTGTCAAGTCACCAAGGCAACCAAATTTTGTAAGGAGGTGTCTAATATTTTTGAATCTTCAGTGTGGATCTTGCTTTATGTCACACTTCTAACACCTACAGTTTTGAGGTGGCTCCTAGATTTTTGGAGAATTGTGAGTTGTTGCTTATGAACTGTAGTAATTGAGGTGGATTGAGTTCTGTAGTGAAATTTTCTGGACACAGGTCGACCAGTACTTTTGACTCATGCATATATATCTGTCCATAAAAAGAATATTCCTTACTGGTATCAGGAATATCGTGTATTTGCTGTTGTGGTCGCTACCATTAGGATGTGAGCTACAAAATTGATTAATTGAAGATATTGATTTTTTCAGGCCTCCAGATCCCATAAACTTTCTTGCTGGGTACTTGCTCAAACACAAAACGCAATATGAACAGAGCACAGGTGTATCTCCGGCTGCTGGCCAGTGAGACCACACTTATTACAGACATTTGTTGAATTGTGTTCTTTGATGTTCTGTGAAGATGGGTTGAATCTTCTGTGTGTTCAGTTAATGCAAGTTATTTATAAATCATTTCTGTGTTTGCACTCTTGGTAACATTGAGCTCATTATTTTCCTTGTAATATAGTGACTGTTAATCGAACTGTTCATCATGTGAGACTTCGGTGATTTAGAATTGAATGGTTAGATTTTTCACAGCAGGCAAGCCTCATTGTAAGACCATGTGCCTTGTAGGAGGCATTATTTAATTTTGAACAGCTGCCTTCATATCTATATGTAACATATGCATTGACCTCTGTAATTTTGAAATGTTTTAACATTTTTGACACTGCCAGTATCACCATATTGTGGGCATTTTGTATGAAGATAGAAAATGTCAAAGTAAAGGCTGTCTTTCTGTCCAGCTGTTCTATGTGATAGAGGGTCAGAGGCATGATACAATTGAATCAACCATTGTGTGCTTTTTTTTTCTTTGGTATTTGTGTGTATTCATGGCCCTGTGAAATAAAAATGTGAAGTTGTTCCTCTGCTTAATTGTGTCGGGGAGTCGAGGTGTAATGCCACGCGTTCTTGGTCTTTTTTTTTTTTTCCCTGGAACATGGCACCTGGTACCCTCTATGTGGGAGGCAGGGTTATCTGCCCTTTAATTATGGTTCTGTACTGCTGGTAATTGTTGGACTGAGAGAATATGGATAGTTGTGAAATTTAGATGGTAGTTTTGGCTGCGTATGGGCAGGGTCATTTATTTTGTCATCAGGTGTAGGAAAATGTGACTTTGGCTTATCTAGGTGAGCCTGTAATGTCACAACCGGAAATGTGAAACAGGCAGCTGGTAGTGTGAGTGTGTGTGTGT
>Ga0123352_10002137_pt1 | contig 27300 bp, 18 predicted proteins | sample TergutLab28metaG_FD_89700 | JGI IMG/M metagenome (GOLD analysis project Ga0123352, IMG submission 89700) | Labiotermes labralis P1 segment gut microbial communities from Petit-Saut dam, French Guiana - Lab288 P1 | ecosystem: Host-associated > Arthropoda: Insects > Digestive system > Gut ... | reverse complement strand
CAGTCTCCTCCATTCCCCCGTTACCTCGTCCCTCCTAGGTCCAAATATTCTCCTCAACACCATGTTCTCAAACACCCTCAGCTTCCTTTCCTCCCTCAATGTCAGCGACCAAGCTTCACACCCGTACAAAACAACCGGCAAGATTATCGTTCTATATATCTTAATCTTTAATTTCCTGGACAGCAACCTGGAAGGCAAAAGATTCTGCACCGAATGATAGCAAGCATTTCCTGACCTCAATCTACTCTTTATTTCTTCCTGAATAGAATTTTGGATTTTAACAATTACATTGTTTAAATTATGTGTACTTCTGCAACATAATAAATTAAATATTCAATCCTATGGCACCAAACATCAGGTATACCCATTACTCATTGTGATGTTAAAATGCTGAAAGTCTGATATTGCCGATGGCCAATTAGGGCCGCTCTTTTGCAGTCCCCATTTAAATTCTGATGTGCTGCAGATCACATTAAGCTCTTAATTAGGGTGCCAGAGTGTTCATATTACTTTATGGTACATTTTTCTTGACACTAGAGTCAACATGTAGATTGAACTTTACTGATGCAGTACTTACATTTGACTATATGAAATGGTCTGTGTTTTCTACTGCAGTGACACATTAGTCCTTCCAGAACCATTGCACAAAGCTGCCTCTTATCATGTGTATCATCTGTGTAACCTTTCTGTTAAAAACAGAGTGTCAAGTGACTCTTGTGCCTCCAACTTTTAATATGTTTATTTTACTATCATATGACCTCAGATGAAACATATGCCCCATTCTGGGTAACTAAATGGTTTTAAAGTAATCTTCTTGTAACTTATGTTAACCTCATTGGTGTAGTGTATTACTGATGTACTAAGTAAGCGTGTTATTTTATTGCCGTTGCCATGCACTTTACAGTCGAAATCTTTGAAGGTAAAAGCAAGCGTATATTGAAAAGTTGGTGTATTTTTATTTTATTTTACTTTATTTTAGCAGGTGGTATTTGTGCAGTATCGATGATCCACATTGACTTTACTTTCATGAAGGCTGTTCTTTGAAACAAAAAGAACAACAAAATACCTTCCCCGGTTTTGAAATTTCAGTATAATACAAGCCAGCTTTATTTTGTTTTGCTCTTTATGGTTCAGGAGTTCAATTGTATTGAAGCTAATGTTAGTTACAATAGTAATACTAATTAGGAAGAATAAATTACAACATGAAATATGGCATATTGCATGAATGAATTGATGTTCCGTGTAGACTTCAACTAAATGTGTAGAGTACCTTGTACTAAGTAGTAGGTAATACATTTGTCATAATTTCATTGTTGTATATTTAGTTCATTTCCTTATAACATCACAGGTACATTTGTTAATGGAGAAAGTGACAGAAGCAATGAATGACTTTAACAAAGCTGTGAGTTTGAATCCCAACTTCCCAATTGCATATGTCCAGAAATGTTATACTGATTATCGATATGCCTTCTCTACTCAAAACATGGAGAAAATAGAAGAAGTGATGAAAGCTTTTCAACAGGCCATTGAAAAATTCCCAAAGTGCTCTGAGTGTTACACCCTATTTGCTCAGGTATGTTTATCATAGTTCATATATATATATATATAATTTTGTAAAACAATATTAAATTATCTAAAACTCAAATGATGGTTTTCTGGGGACTTGTTATGCCTTGTAGCATAGTGGGTTTGTTCTGGTGCATTGGAGGAACATGCTGCTTCCATTTTCAGTTTCAATGAATTTGGTTCATGTGATTCCAAGCCATCATTGGAGTAACACTCACTGTGAAATCCTGAATGTGTTCAAAATTGACATGAAAAAACCTAGTATAACGCACAGTTGTGAATACACGATAACCACACACATTGTCTACAGGAGATGTTGCATACTGATGCTTCTGATGTATGGTACAGAAATGCCAGAGCTCTGTTGTGTTTTCAGTTTATTTAACAAGATAGTCTAAAGTCATATTATGATTTGTGATTAATGATTTGGGAAGAAGTGGCCATGACCGAGTTTGAAGTATGTCCTTACATTCACCTGGAAGGACCAAAGAAATCAATGAAAATATCAGGACAGCCAGTCTCCAGGATAGGATTTGAACGTAGGTCCTCCAGAATCTGAAATGAGTATTCCCTACTCGATTGCAGTGTTGGTTAGGTTGTCATTCTCATCATTAGAAGATAAGCCTGTGTTTTATTGTTAATTAAGTTTTTTTTCCAGGCTAACTATTCCTCAGATTTCTGATTGCTTACATTGTTTATTTGAATTGGTGCTGTGTTCCACTGGCTTTAATATTAAAATCTACATTTTGTTCATAGAGGTACAGTGTGACCAGTGGATCTAAAACCCTGCAAAGTATGTGAACTGTCAGTGGAGATTCCTTTTCCATCTCTGCTTTTAGGAAAGCCCTCCACTTTGCTGTTGACCAAAGATGTAGGGGGCATAAAAATTTTGCTGTGCCTAATAAAAGTATCAAAGCTGAACATATACTGGCATCTTAGAACTAACGTTGGCATAACTAGGGATGGCATGCTGATCTTAATGTCCTGCTTTTTCCTGTACAGGAAGGAGATTGAAAGCTGTAAGTTCTAGTGGAAAATTGGTACATGAAACAAAAAAGCTTTCTGTACCTGAAGCTGCTTCAGACATGTAGTTTTAAGACACATTGTACCTGTTTATAGATGTGTTCACTTTTATTATTTCTGTGAATTAGCATCATTGCTAATTTCAAGGTAAAGTTCAACCTAGAGCAAGCCACGAAAGCCCAGATGGGGAGTAGAGTTATAGCTCTACTCTTTCCTCAACCTCAGCGCTAGATGGGGGTGGGTGGTCATTGTGATGCCCTGGCCGCTTTACCCCCAGGAAAGAAATGATATGCATTGTGTAGTGGGTTGTGTGGGCCCCAGGGTTGATCTGGACATTGCTAATTTAATGTTGTACATTTTTCCTTGCAACTATATTACATGTGTAAAATTGAACACCAAATTTTTGCACAATGCTTTTTATTTGTTAAATAGTCCTGACATGTTTCAATCTTGACCATTGGCCATCTGCAGGGAGCTCATAAGTTTTTTATCATGTGCAGCTTATGCTTCAACTTACATGGTAGGAATTCTACATATGATTACAATTATCATTATGAAGATTAAGTGTTACTATATGTAGAATTTCTACTATATAAGTTGAAGAACAAGCTGCACATGCTGAAAACCTTACAAGCTCCCTGAAGAAGGCCCTCAGGCCAAAATGTGTCAGAGCATTAATTGACAAATAAAAAGCTTTGTGCAACAAGTTGGTTTTCAATTTCTTGCACGCATCATTGCTATTCATGTTGTAGTTGCTGCCTCTTCAAGTGATATTTTTGTACTGAATGTTTCTTCTCAGGTTTTAAGTGATCAGCAAGAATTTGAAAAAGCAGATAACTATTTCCAGAAAGCAATTGAAGTGGACCCTGAAAATGCAACTGTATATGTGCACAGAGGTAAATAGTAGAGACACTTTGTTATTTGTGGTTAGTTCACTTTTAACCTTCAGTGAATTAACATTGAAGATATTTTCTGCTGTAGGAAGTCAGGATGAGTTTAAGTAACATAATACCACAAAATAAAAGTACATGAAATACTTTAAATGATGAAATTAAACAACAAAATATACTCAGAAGGTGCGTGTTCTGTTGGGAAATTGAGATTTTTTCTTTGCACTTGAATAACTTCCTTTTTATGCTGTGCGAAAAGAAAATAGGCCAAGATATTTGACAACAGACTGCTGAGGATATATGCAGTGAAACCTCTATCCATCATCCATGTATGCAGTAACATTATGTCACTTTAGGTCGGTCAAGTATCTGGGGGTTATCCTGGACTCTCAGCTGAATTGGAGTGAGCATGTGGATGCTTAGATGAAGAAGGCTGACACTTTGTTGTGGACCTGTAGGAGGGCCTGTGGAGGGAAGTGGGGCCTGAGACCAAACGTGGTCCACTAGCTCTATGTTGCTATCATTCAGCCATCCATCTCTTTTGCATCCTTAGTATGGTGGCCTGACTGTCAGATGGCTAGTGCCAAGAAAGGACTAAGCAGAGTGCAAAGACTTGCATGCTTAGGGATAACAGGAGCAATATATACCACTCTGTTTGGTATGGAGGGTGGATGTTGTGAGGCCAGTGTTTAACCTTGAACCCAAATATAGGGTTACTATGTTGACTAGAGAGGAGTGGACCAGAAGACCTGGGACTCGTCCCATAGTTAAATGGCTCGTCTGGTTTACAGATGGGTCACGGATGATGGAGGGGACTGGGGCTGGGGGTTTTTTTTTGGCAATCTTCAGGAACAAGGCTTACTATCTCTCTAGGAAAACATGCTACACTCTTTCAGGTTGAGGTATATGCAATATCAGCCTGTGTTTACAAAATTCAAACTCAGGACAGACCAGAGAAATATGTTAGTATTTGCTGTGATAGCCAGGTGGCTATGAAAGCACTTCATGCTGCCAAAATGCCTCCACTGGTACATCAGTGCCAAAAGGCGCTGAATGATACCTCTACCCAGCACACCATGGGACTGTATTGGGTCCCTGGACATGCTGGAGTACGAGGAAATGAAATCTCCGACAAGCTCGCACGGTGCAGTTCAATTCAGAAGTGTATAGGACCTGAGTTGTCCCTGGGGGTCTCTAGGCAGAATATCAGAAATATAAATGTGGGTGGACAACCAGCATTTAGCAATGTGGTGAGGTCCTTGTTGCCATCAGAGACAGGCTCGAAAATTGGTTTTGAGCCGTAGCCCAGCTACAAAGGCCCAATTACTTTTCTGTAATAGGACACAATCCAGGGTTGTCACTGGCTTTCTTACTGGACGTAACACCCTGAGAGACATCTATGTAATGGGGTCGAGTTAACGATCCCACTTGTAGGAAGTGTGGTATGGATGAGGAAACCTCAGTCCACATTTTGTTTGAGTGTGAGACTTTGGCTTCACTCAGACATGCATATCTGGGCTCCTTCTTTTTGGACCCTGAGGATATTATGAACCTAAGTAGGGGGGTCATCTAGAACTTTGGTAAAGGAACAGGGCTCCTTTAACCCAGTATCATATTATGGGGCACAGAGGGCCTCTTTTAAGGCCTAGGTGCATCAGGCTTGGAAGGGTTCAAACCAAAGTTCTATTCTATTCTATTCTATCCTTGTATGCATAATTTTCCTGCAAGTATTGTTCATTTCTTCCAGTCCCAAAAATTCTCCCATCTAAACAGCACATACTTGAAGTGTCATTTTCCCTCATTAGCCTTTCAGTCTTCTTTGTACTGACCCCTATTATTCCCAGAATGATAGTTTCTGAGAAAAATGTAACAAAAGTAATGTGATGTTTTTGGAATATGCAGTAGCAGTAACTTGCCTCTACTGGTAATTGCCATTAACTTGCGAAATGTTGCTAAACACTGGTTAAATGTGAATGGTGGGTGAGGTGACAGGGAGGCCTAGTTGAATGTGGCAAACCCACAAAGTGTGTTCCACATTCGTTATTAATATAGTTCTGTTTCGCATCAGTTTGTTTGCTTCTCCTTGAGTTCAACAATTAAAAGTTGTGTGATACAGTTTTATTCTGTTTGTTGTTCATGCCAATCATGGTTGAAAAATCATTGAAACCATGTTTTAAAGGCATGAACTGCAGATGACCACAACAATTTTCAAGTTTTAACAGTACTGGATTTCTTCATTGGTGTGCAAGGTAGGAACATATTGTATTTTGTGGACATCTGTACCACTCATCTGCAAGACATACAATTTTTGTGGAATGTGAAAGTTGCACATTATCCACCAAATTTCTAAAGCATGATGCCATGGATGAAGACAAGATAGGCTATATAATAAGAAGGATGTCGACTTCAGTTCCTTCTCATCTGCAGACAATGCACTTGCTACATATGGCATTTTCAGCTTAGATGAATTGTATGAGGATCATGAATGAGGCAACAGTGGTGAAGAGGAGGAAGTGTGAGATAAACGTGACCTTCAGCCAGTGTCGAGTTTTACCGAAGTCCATGCTGCGTACAGAACTGTTAAATCGTTCTTTTATGCACACAGCATTGGCAGCTTGAAAAACAGGGTCTTTTGAATTTGGAATTGGTGCAATTTCATCTGAAACATAAGGTTTTGAGCTGAACACTCTTTGGTAAAAAAAAAGTTACTGGCATGCAGGTATTAACATAAATTTTTGCTTGTTGTTTTTGTAGGCCTAAGTGCAAAATTTAAAATTCTCAGTCTTTGTTTCCTCCTGTTTTCTGACACATTTACTGTTATCCCTGTAGGTGTCATTTTGCCTGTATTTATTGTTCACTCTCCACTGTCACTTTAGACAGGATGAAGTGATTTTCACTGTATAAGCATGAAATAGGTGGAGTCAGAGGAATAGAAAAAATCACATAATAAAGAGCTTTATGGTTTGTGCTTGTAACCGAGTACTGGTAGGATGAGATGTGCTGGACCTAAACCATCTGTGAAGGAAATAAAAAGTACATGAATAGTTTTTTTTATATATATATAAAATATTACAGAAGAAGTCACTTTTGATAAAGGGAGGCATATATTTTTATTTAAATCCAGGGAAGGGACATACTGATAATATGATAGAGTGGGATGTATACTCCTGGCGTTACATTTTTACCAGATCCTCTTCTCTACATGACCACTGATCAATTATCACTCATGTGGATTTTGACCTTACTGCTTCACATTCAGTTGTATGTGTCTTCTTTCTGCTTATCATTTTTCTACAAGTCCTCCACTCTTCCCTAAGCTTCTACCAACCAGCAGTCAGTAAATTTTCATTCTTTGGTTAAATTCTCAATTTTGAAACGTGCTAGGTCTTGTGATTCCATTAGTGTGGTATATCTTGCTTTCAGCTTTGCTACAGCTGCAGTGGACTGGTGATATTGATAAGGCTGTTGATTTGATAAATCAGGCACTGAAAATGGATGAGAAGTGTGAATTTGGATATGAAACTCTGGGAACAATTGAAGTGCAGCGGTAAGATAAACACCATCTATTGGTTCATACACTGGTTCCATAGAAGTATTTGTTTTATGATGCAAAAAAATCATTCCTCTTTGGCACAAAACTCTTTCATAAGGAGAATAATAAAAATTAATGGCTGCATTTCATTAATTTCTTTATCATTTTGAAGCTCACAGTGACAGATACCATGTTTGAAGATCTGTGTTTTGTCTGAACCAAGGAAGACTATTACACTTCATTGGTATTCAAATCGTGAATATCATAATCGTTCATGCATAATGACATAATTTTAGTTCAAGTAGACAGAAGTTGTAAGAGACCCATATGTTTAGTTTCAAGAATTGTTAGCATTTGTATGTGATGGCATGCAGAGTTTAAATAATTGTATTAGGTATCATAATGAGTTATTACAGACTGCTGCCGCAATGTAAATCAGATCTGCGCTATTTTGGTATTTTACACATTGTAGAATGGTAATTTTAAAACTATAGTAAACCAACTAGTTGCACACAATGTATTTCACTTGGTGAAATCACACTTTAAAACACATTAAAAGTCATTATCACCTCCTACATGGTTCAATCCCAATGGATCATCATCAAGGAGTTGGAGTGCCTATATATGAAGTTATTGGGTTCTTCTTATTTACGATGTGATGTGAACAGTGTTGTGGCAGCATGCAGTGATAGTGTAGGTTATGTTGTGCTGGGTTGATCTGGTCATTGTCTGCCCTGTGCTGGTTGTGAATCAGCACAGGGTAGACAACGACCACTGTTCACATCACATCGTAAATAAGAAGAACCCAATAACTTCATATATAGGCACTCCAACTCCCTGATGATGATCCATTGGGATTGAAACATGTAGGAGGTGATAATGACTTTTAATGTGTTTTAAAGTGTGATTTCACCAAGTGAAATACATTGTGTGCAACTAGTTGGTTTACTATAGTTTTAAAATTGACAATATTGCACGGTGATAAAAAAAATGAATGTAGAATGGTAGTTCCATACCGACATTTTGGGACAACCTATCAGTCCCATCTTCAAGGGTCAAGAAGTTCAAGAAGTAACTTGCTTGACCCTTGAAGATGGGGCCATGGGGTTGTCCATAAACATTGGCCTGGAACTACCATTCTGCACTGCGACAAGTCCCAAGAGTGCAGATCTTATACCAGAATGAGTTAATGTTCTGTATCCACTGTATCAACAGGTTTTTAATCTCATTTACATTCATTGTATTGATTATTGTTAGTGTATTTTACAACAGCAACAGTAGTCAGATTGAGATCAGCAGTAATCTGAGATTCATTTATCAGTCATGACTTTCAGTAAATTCCAGATATTTGTCAGAATCAGTTCTGGCAGTCAGTCAAGATGTTCAAGATTGAGTCTATCAAAATAATATATTTATATATGTGTATAATAGGATACACTTTGTAATTTATTGCATGTGTTATGTCTGAAAATGGCATTCATCATCAAATAACCTCGACATACATACTCTTTGATCTTTAAGAACCATCTTGTTGAACATTGGAGCCCTCTGCTAGTGTTCTGAAATAATTGAACTTTTGCTGTGGGAATTAAAGGTTAGGTGATGTGATCCCAGCCAGCACCTCAATGAAGGGTCTTCAGAACTGAACATATAGAAATTAGCTGAAGCTAATGGACCCTGGTCACATTTGCATTTGTAGTTACCCAACAACAGAAGTGGTGGCACTTCTTGAAACATGTAGCAAAGAACACGGTTGAGACAGTCCAGTATGTGTGTGTCACGATTTCTAAGCCCTACCAGGTGTCAGGGTTTGATTCATGGCAGGGGTAAGAAATTTTCTTCTTCTCCAAAGCAACCAGGAATAAAGCTGATTTGCTGACCTCCATCTAATGCCTAGTTTAATGGACTTAGCTGTACCTCCACCCCCTCTTCTTCAAGGGATACACTTTATTCAAGATAACAGCACTTTTACATATGTTATAAATTACAGTAATTTGTAATGAAAATTGAGTTCATGTTATAATTAAAGTATATAATGTCTGTCTTTCCTTCTTCTTTAGCAGAAATGTAAGTCTTGTCTGAATTTGTTTTCAGTGGAAACCTGAGACGTGCAATGGAGCTATTTGACACTGCCATTCCATTAGCAAAGACTGAACTAGAGATGTCACATTTGTTTTCATTAAGAGATGCAGCCATGGCACAGGCAAAGGTTGCTGAGAAGATGGGTATCCCAATTTCAAATATAGGACTTCCATAAGATTGAACTGCATTGTAGTGTTGGAAAGATTCTCGTGCATTACATCAGCATACAAGTAGTGATAGGAACAATGACTGACATAGTATGTTGGGACAGTAGTGAAAAATATGAGGAATGTCCAACTGGGCATTTGGAAAGCTATAGAACAGTGTCTGGTAAATGCTGAGTGTATATTCAATCTCTGTTTTCAGTATGGCATTTGCTGCAGGAGTTTTATCACATACACAGCCTCCCCTGCTAGGTGATTACAGTCTGCATTTCTCTGTAGTTTACCTTTCTTTGTTTCATGGGAGAGTCTCAAAGCGCTTACTTCCAGCTCATAAGCAGGCATCACAGCTGCTGCAAATATTTTGTGATACAGTTCTTGTCTTGAAATATTGGCAGTTTTCTTTGAACAGTGTATTTCATTTCTTGCAATACATGTGTACTGTTCACATAAACTCAATCTTGTACTGTCACCCACAAATGTGTTTAATTCTGGTGATCTCTGAGGCAGTAACTTTCTAAAGAATTTCCAAATTTGCAGAACGCATGAGTGGGAATGTGGTTCTTTAAAAAAAAAAAAAAAACATGGGTCCTGTGACTGTGCATCCATTCGACATGGACTCTGACTTCAAGGTTACGCATGTGAAAATCATGAACTGCATGGGGATTACCTATATCAGTATTGTGGCTGTTCATTATCCTGTTTACTTTAGCTGTGCCTTATCTGAAAAAAATTCGAGTTTTTAATCAATAAATCCATCAGTTACACAAACTTAAAACAATCTGTAATGCTTGCTTCTGGCTTCCCAATCGAGAGGAAAATGTTTGACATTTTTCCCATTATGCATATTTTAAAATAGTATTGCAACAGTACAAACTGTTTTACAGGAAACATTTCAAACACACACTGAATGACTATTCTTTATGAGATACAACAGATAAGGCAGACATCACATTTCAGTGCTGGGATGATGATACAACACTTGGCAGACTTGTCTTGTATAAGCAAACTGGTATTGCACTATCATCAGTAGTTAAAGATATACTGCATATAGTGGTATTCACTCAAGATAATGTAACGATGTTGAATCAATGAAGTCAAAACACTGCACATATGAGTACAATTTTTTTTTCTTCCCTCCAGAATCTCAGTACATAAACCATGTAGTTTCTTGTGCCCTAGTTTATGCATGCATCCAACTTTATAATGTTGGTTTATTTTCTTATAAAGAATAACTCCAAAATATTACATTCATTTGGCAGGCTTTGCTTGTAAAGTGCAGCAAAATAACCATATGAATGCATACAGTACTTGCTGAAGCTTATTTATGGGGGTGGGTTGTAGTTAGTTTCTTTTATCAGTTAAAATAAATCCCCCTAAACATCTGAGCACACTTCTTACTATTTAGTGGAATTTGCATCGTCCCACCTCTGCACCTATAAATACAGATGAGATATTATTCTGTAAAACCACATCAAAAGCAAAAATGTGTTTCTTGGCCAGGCAACATATGTCACGTATAAAGTCTGCGCAATCGTATGTCTGATACATTTACCTACCACAATTGGAGGTTTATGAAATTGAGTCTGAACTGGCAGTACAACATTATACATTTACTGTATGTGATATACTGGCATCGTGCATCATGGAACCTTGAATTTATGTTGGCTGCATTATAACTACACTGAATGCTAGGAAATGCTCTTTTACTGTGCTGAAATGGAGCTGACAGTGTAAAACAGAAAACCAAGGTACTGAAGTTACAAAAAATTAGTGAGTCCTGTTTGTGATGAAATGGTGTGAATTTTTTTTATATAACACAATACATTATTTAAATATAAATACCGTACTAGGACATTTGCTCTTATCAGTTCTGAGTACATTTGATGCAGTTGGTTGCATCCTCTTTTATTGGGATTTCGTAAGAGACAAGCTGAAATTAAATTTCAAGGTTGTAGAAGCCAGAAACACGCAAAGGTTCAATGGGCAACAGTCATTTTGTTCAGGCTGTAATTATTGTTTTACTACCTTTCTCAATAATCTTTGTATAGTTTTCATAACAGTTTACAGAACTGTTTACAGGAATATTGACTTGGTACTCTGCATTTTATGGATTAGTGTGTAGCAGTCACGGTGACTGGCATAGCATGATTGCTGGACAATCTGGAGATCCAGTCCCAGTGGGCGCAAGATTTTTTGTGCCGTTCAGACTGGTCCCAAGGTCTGCCCAGCTTCGTGTACAGTGAGTGTTCGGTGCATCTCAGGGTAAAGTGGCCAGAGTGTGGTGCTGACCATGCACTTCCTTCCAGCACTGAGGTACAAATAGGTTAGAATTACACCTCTGCCTCCCCTCTGTACCTGCCCAGGCATGTCATGGAGTGACCTTCACCCTAAGTAATAGTTAAATGCTTCAGTAATGTGCTATAAAACTATAATTTTCATATCTTATGAATTAAGTAATTCAAATTTGATGTCAGTGGTAAATTACCTTTAGATAGAGGGTCCTCAAATGAGAATACAGTGTCACATATTTATTCTGTATGTACAGAAAATTAAATGCTGTAGATTTGATAGCATCCCTGTATTTAACACTTACCTGAATGTATAACAGATATACAAAAAAGCTTTTTGTGTGGAATGTATTTGTACAAATGGACAACTGTAAGAACCTAACAAATAAGAAATCAAAATTCATGTTTCAGGAAGTATGGTAAATTCATTATATAGTTTTACCAGTCTTGTTAAAGTTGTTACATAAAGACATGACTGTGCACGCATTGCCAACTTCCTTGTTCCTAGAATATAGTGTAATTATGTAATACAAAACGATAAACACAACTGAGTAAAATACAAAACCTTGTGTTAGTTCCATGCTGAGACACCAGACATTGCTATTTACTGTGTAAAAGAAAAACAGAAGACCATCCCATTCTGCAGACTTTCCTCTGTGGGTGATATCAGCAGTTCTGATAGTGTGCAATTCAGAGGATCCTGCTGCCACCATCATTATAGTAGTGATCAATGTAGCAGGATCCTTTGAAATGCTGGTACACTTCTCAGGCTGCAGTGTTTCATCACAGAAGACAACAGTCCTTTGAAGCCAACAAGTTTAAACTCAGAACAAACATCATAAGCAGTGAGATATTTAATCACTATTCTGCTAAGCAGGCGTCTATAATTTCCTCTACAAAGTACTTGTAGAATTTTACTTTGTATCAGACTTGTTCTACAGCTTTCCTTTTATATACTAATATTCTGTCATTAACGTTTCTAGTAGCATAATTGAATTAGCGTGTAATTGAGGATATGTGAATTTGGTGAAATATTAATTGCAATGAAAATACTATTATCTGCTCAGCACATGAATTTGCTGATTTGTGCTCATGTCTTATGAAATACTGGCACTTATCTACAGCACAGTTCCATTGAGGTGTCCAGTTGTGGGCAAAATTTTAATAACGCATACCTTCATTGAACAAGTCATTTGTATAATGAATATCTGAACTGGTCATAATGGGTCTCAATGGTCAGTTCTTTTATGATTCACAAGTATGAATCAGTTTGAGCCATCCCATTATTTGTTAAAGCATCTATTGAACTGAATGGTTAGCCACTTTGAAACTAGATACCTCATTAACATTATGTATTTGCAAAGTGAGTGGTGCATTGAATACTAGTTGTTTCTCTTTAACCCTTTAAACACTGAATTAAATCCCATCTGCTGGCATAATTAGGAGCTCACCATATTATCCACATTAGCTGGATAAGGGTTAGCTCTACACTTAAGTAGACATATTAAAAACAAACATCACTGTTATAATCATTTCTTTGATTTACCTCCTACATGTTTGGACTGTAAACAAAACATGTAGAGGATAATTAAAAGGAATACTGTAACAAAAAATTTGAGCACTGTGATGATAGTTTGATGAAATATATCTTATCTATATGTTTACCCTTTTAGTGTCACCAGGCATAATTATATATATATATATATATTTCAGGCTGTTTCATGTGTGAATTTACCATGGTGTACATAAATTAGTCTTTTACATTATGCAAAATAAAATGGGAAGGAGATGTACATGAAAGTAGCTGGCATAATACTGATAATACATGTTTGAAGGCCTACCAATTGTGTAGTTAATTTTAGAGACAGTATATTCAAAATTATATGAACCAGTCAGCGTTTACTGATCTTTCACAATGAAACACAAGTGTGTGATGGAAGGTTCTGCTGTGTGTTAGATGTACTAAGACAGTCTTTCTAGTTGTATCTAGTTTGCATATTATTCTGAAAACTGTTACTATTGTGTAGTGGTAAAACTTGGCGTATGTACAGTATTGTTCATGCTCAAAAATTTGTTCATACTACTTAAATTGTCACCAGTAAAGAGATGGCACTGTTTTGATCAGAATGGTAATGTTCCTACTTTTTAGTTAACAAGCCATGAACATGCAAGCATTTAAAGAGCTTTCTGATGAGTAGGATTATGTTCATTACAACGTTTGATATTTTTACAATCCTGAAATTTGAGCATTCCACTTTCTTTTGTCATGAAGTTTTTTTAACACGTTTCATACAGTGAAAAGTAGACTGGTCATCTATATGATTATGGTTCCAGACACTTTATATATACATTTAGATCAGACCATAAATATACTTGTACTTGTCACAAGTCTCAGTAACTTTTGCTGGTAAGCTGAACAATACATTTGTGGAACTCTGTAAATGACCATTGCTTTTCTGGTTTACAATAGAAAAACATTTTAACTGTATATGTAATAATATTATGGTAAAATATAGTCTGTTGAAAGTATTGTGGACTATTTGTATTTGATGTTTCTCAACACTTCAAATGGTATGAGTACTCTCTGCCTTGTCTGAAGACTAAGATGAATATGTTACTGTTAAACATGTATGTTCTATAATGAAACAAGAAAGAAAGCTATAGAACTCTCACATGCATGGCCAAACTGTGATAAATTTTGTTCATTTTGGTCATTCTTGCTTCTGCAGCAAACTCCACAGCATCGCATCTCAAAATATAGTATCTTGGAGGGAGATTGAAGAGGAATGGCATTAGTATGGAAAAAAATGCAATGCATGGCTAACTGGACTGCATGCACATGCCCCTAACAGCTGTGCAGCACAGACCAATAACGTTAGAACGCATGAACTGTGAAGTCACCAAATTGATGCACATCTGTTTCTTCATTATTCAGAAATAAAATGAGCTCTAAGTTTCAAGAATTATAATTTATATTTGAATTTGTACACTACCAATAATAACATATACACTTCAACAAACATAGCTACAAAAGCATTCAAAATCCATTATGATAATTTTCTGTCGAAAACATCACACATGGTAACCAACAATGCTCCTCTTCCCAATGCATTCACCAATGAAGAACCAAAACACAACTTCTGCTGTTACAAGGGAGTTCAGCCATGCTTCCTGAAACACAATAAGCAATACAGAAATGGTACATACTTCCAGCTCTCCATTACATCTTGGGACAAAAAGCATTTCCAAGACTAAACAGAAACATAAAAGACAAAAAATACTTTACGGATATTTGGAATTATGATAAATCCAGTCAAAACACAACAATTTACTCTATGACTTTCAACTGCATGTTTCAGCTTAACAGGCCATCAGGTTGACCACAAGAATAAAATATATATACACACTTTATATAGAACTGAGATCTCAAAAATCAGAATTTGTACACATAACTTGGGAAGAATAGCTTTGGGCACAGAATTTATTTAACTATGTTCACAGTTTTAAAATGTGTAAAGATAAAATCAGAAGAATTGTAGGTTAGTCTTTTGAGGGCGGCCTGTACAAATTTATAGTGATCTCACATACTGAAGGTGGAGTTTTCTCTAAGATAAGGCATTTAAGTTGGATGTGTCTTGTTTTGAGATTTTTGATGACCTGAAAATAGTATTTATTTATTTATAGTATGTTCAAATGGGATGAGGTGAATGAAATTAGAGTTTATTTGGAAGCAAGTAACATATTTAAAACCTTTTGTCTATTGGAGAGTGATTTGTTCCCATAATCAATTCACTTGGATGTTGTATGTTTATAATATTATTATTATGAGACACACTTGTAAAAAATGTTGTAGAGAATATACAACATCTTATCTTGTTGGTATCTGAAGGCCTACTGTAAGAATTTAGGAAGCAAATTACACAGTTGCAATGCTAATATATATTGTAACCGAGAATGCCTTTGGAATAATGTAACCCCCAATTATGCAACACAGTTATACAAATTCTATTACCATGGCTGTTCTTCCCATTTTATATATGCCCATATAACAATACAAATTGTGAAGTTTGAGATTGCAATTCTGTATAAACTGTAAATATATATTCCCTTCTTGTGTTAAACCTGTCCACAGCCTTTTAGGCTGAAACATGTACCTGAAAATAATAAACAGTTGTGTTTTGACTGTATTTATTGTAATTCTAATTGCCCAAAAGCACAACAAGAATAAGACTAGAGACAAGAGACTACCTTGTTAAAAATGTCTTTTATTCCACTGAGGAACTTCTATCTACTGGTCATAACTATGTAGACATATAAACATTCTTATTTAACTTGTTTTATTATGCTGTAATGCATATAGTTGCTTTGAACTGTTGTGTGCCTATGATCTTTTCTTTGTAATTTACCGTGTTCTTACTAATTTTGTGTAATTTGTAACTTAATGATTTTAATTGACTGCATATTGCAATTTAGCTCTTTTCATGATGAAATCTGCATTCAATCCAACTTGTGAGGATGATGGATCTGTGTTAATATGTATATGTATGTAAGCTGTCACCCAAAGGCAAGAGGAACTTGACACCAATTTCTTCTACAGTGAATTACACACCTTAGTCCCATAGTGGGACAAATGCTGAAACATCAGTGGTGACTGACTACATGAAGGTGCCATCTGCTATCCATGGGTGGTGTATAAATCAATATCATAATAAATTTCCTTGCATTAGAGTGTTACCTAATTTTTTTAAAGTTCCTTGTACTTTTGAACAATTTAAAAAGGAAAGGTGAAACTACAAAAAAAGATTGCAGACCAAAGGGCACCCATCAGTATGATAGAATATAGGCATTCGGACTGCCCAATATGTCATTACAAACTCGTTCATTTTCAATTGGACATGTTCTGTGCCACTCTGATAATTTATATATAAAATCAGACTTAAGACTAATCAATTTCAGTTACTATTAAAGTCATTCCTTGGGCACTTTATAATCAATTCCACTGAAAACAATATATGTCATATACGTTTCTTGAAACCGGTGCTATGGATTATCCCACAATTTCAACTTTTATTATTCATCACTGGTTACTAAAGAACCGAGTTTCTCAGGGTACTGGCAATCAAACGTGTAAATAAAAATGTCATGAATTTCCTGCAGTTGATTGCTATTAAAGTGTTCAGCCATACTATTTGTATCTAAATATGTCTCATATTAAGTCAAGCACTGTGTTCTGATATGGGATACCATGCAGTTCAGTAGGTGTGCACCAACGTTTCGAAGGAAGGAGAGTACATACGATGGATATTACCAATTCCTCGGGAACGTTGGTACCTACATTTCCCACTGCAAAAAATAACTTCATGGAAGACAACAATCCCTTTAAAAACATGCAGGCTATTTCGATTAAATGTACGTGTTTATTATTCTACAGGGGAACCATATACACACTTTTACAGTAGTCTCCTTCCACTTCCCAGTTCGGAACCCTGTGAGCAGTTTCTGTATTCCAGATCGTATCTGCGGAATATCTGCAGGAGTTGGCGGAGCCAGTTCAACTCTGGCATACTTCATAAAAAGATTATACTTTGGAGTAGCGGAGTCAATAACACCTGTAATAACACAATGATTATTTACCTGCAGTCTTTCAACATCAAATTTCTGGGCAACAGATTTCGTGAAGCTAATGTATACTTAATACTGGTCTTCCGTAAAAGTGTAGGGCAGTAAAGTACACAAATAACAGAATTTTAAACATTACGTAGCATTTTTCACACTTTTAATACCATTACCTTTCACTAGACTAGGGCCTTTCGCCACAAAACCCGATAGTGCTTTCGCCATACTCCTGCTAGATGATCTGTGCTGCTTCCAGGCCGCCCATCAACGGAAAGACGAAATACTAGTGGACGGATAAAAAATAAATTTCAAACGCTAATCTCTAATATAATCTATATTCTAGCTAATAAATCCACACTATTAATGAGGAATTACATTTATAGCACAGATTAGAAAATCTTCATTTTCAAAGCACATAATTTGAACATTAACGATACCATTGACTTACATTGTACTTGCTGTTACCAATCACAAAAAATCATTCTCGTGACCAACTTCTCAACAATACTGCCAACTGGGTACTTGCGCTTCGAAACAGCGAAATATGACTATTACGCATAGCAATCAACACTAAATCGTTTCTTGATCGCAGTAACATTGATTTTTTTAATTACAACCATGAACCGAAACAAAACCAGTAGATCAAAATCTTCTTGCACTGCATAGACCTTGAAGGAACAGGCACATTGGTAAAAAATATTATGGGACATTCAGCTCACAATACTTATATTTTCAGATCATAGTCTTGTGAGATTTCAGCAGTATTTAGGGGCAAGAGCACATGACCTATTGGCAAACACTATCTCTGCATTTTCCTGGAATGAGTAAAAAATTTACAGAAACAGTACCTCTGACATACGCCAGATATGTAATGACGAAGCTAAACCAGCCGATGTTTCATCATTTGGACACTGTTCATTGTCTCAGGCTAAAGATCTCGTTTCAGAAACTGGATGTCTTCATCCTCAGCCAGAAATGGGAGGACAACCTACAGTGGTGGCCATTTAGAAAGAGCTGTGTCTGTATCAGTGCCCACCAAACCAAATCTGTACCAGGCATATACATTCGCACTGTCAGAAATCATCTGAGAGATATAACTGAATTAAGTATTAGCACAATTATAAATTTTTAATCCTTTATAAAACTGAACTGCCAAATTGCTTGTACTGGAAAAAGGACACACTTCTTTAAAGGTTCACAAAACAAAACAAAAATTGTTATTAACAGCACACTACATATACATTTCAAGTTCCATTTTAATTCACCATTCAGTTTTCAAAGTCCTTTATTCACTTCTTGTTCTAAAAATGATAGGGTTTCACTAAGTAACAGTCCCTAAAAGCACATTGTGAAGTAACAATTTAAGCTTCTGAAGGATTAGAATTTAATTTCTCTTCCATTTGTCCTCAAAAATAACATGCTGTACCATACTACAGACTCTGCAGGCAACATCCAAATTTGGACATAACTGACACACTTAAAAGACTTTCGCCAGAGCAGCCATCTGATATTTAAGAACTACGAAGCTTCCCCAGATGAAATGAAGTAAAAAATGTAGACTGTTCCTGTGCTATGAAGGCTTACAATATTTCTGTTACTTGTCCTTCAAAATTAATACACTTTACCATGTAGACTCTGCACATAATGCCCATGCTGCTCAACAGATAGTAAAGAAAGGTTAATTGTCCTGTACTTGCCTTGAAGACTAATTATCTAAGTCAACAACAACAACAAAATGCAAAATATTATTATATACAATTTACAATTAAAATATTACAACTCCAACATGTTTTGACCCTCTTTAGGTCATCTTCAGGGAGTGCACATCAATTATATGTATAGAACATAGATTTTGAGTAAATAAATTAGGCTAAAATTAGGTTTCTATGTTGTTACATGGCTTAAAGGTTGCAGTACAGATAAAATTTGATGCAGCATTCCCTATAAATGTAATATGATTACAATGTTCTGAAAAGTATTAAAATAACAAAGTACAAAAATGATATACAGTGTATGAAAAGTAAAAGTAAAACAACAGTTATATTTATATACCACACTGTAGAAGCAACTTGTGTATCGTGCAACTACAAGCAAGAGTGAAAGCAGAAAGGAACAGTATACAATAGTGTGTGTCATGTGATGGTGTGTCATAACTGGAGGTCATAAAGGCGTTCCAATAAGGGATTTTGATCATTAATTAATAAACGGACATGAAAAATAAAAAAATGTATTGAAGGCATATGGTACAGTAGATGAATGACTCCATACTCTTAACCCTGGCATTAGGTCGATACAAGAGGTCAGCTACATTCCCCCGCTGTTTTATCCCCCTGGAAAATGCACCTGACAGGGATGCCGGATGGGATAGAAAGTACTGAAAATATATATTTATGTGTATGTACTGTTCAGCAACATGTCATGTACTGTCCAAACAACATTGTGAGGGTGATCACATATGCATTCATAAGACATTTTTCTGTTTAGAATTAAGAACCTATTAGAAACAAAAAGATGCTCAGGTGAGATGACTTTGAATTCAATTACTGTCAGTGTAAATGATTAACAAAACTAATAAAAGAGGAACATGTTTCAAAGCCAGTATGTCAAAAGGCAGATACCAGGCTTCCAAGACATAATAATCTGTTTTTAGAGTTCAAAAGGTAACAACAAATGTATAATGGAGATGGTCCCAAGTTTAGTTCCAACACCTCTGAACATTTTCATTTTCATAATTTTATTCAAAAAAAGTAACTTTATTAAGGTAAATTTAGAGGAAGTGATTTGTAAAGTATAAACACATTACTGCAATTAAGTCATTTTATTTGTAACAGAAAAAACAGAAAGAGAAAATTATGCAAAATAATTTATTACTGAAGAACTAATTTTGAAGAAAATGCTTTGTGTTCTACATTTTTCAGACACTTCTTAGAAAGTCAAAATTTATTACTATTCTAATAATTTCATGACTGTATTATGACAGATCACATTACATTTTCTACCTGTTTATTATAACATCAATCAAACTCAGTTATCTTTCTTTCATTTTCTTTCAAAATATACCAGTTGGGTGAAGGTTTATCACTTGCCAACCAGTTAAAATCATCTACCAAGTCCCAGTTATTTCTATTTACATCTAAGCCAGCTGTTTTAAAATGGATTTCTATATTCTCATATTGCCAACTGTAAGGAGCAAATCCCACTTGAGATGAATCCTCAATAATTGCTCTACAAGTGACATGCAAGTAGAAGTTGCAGTGTTTTGTATTGTGGATACGTAACTGCTGACAAGCAAGATGGAAAATGCAGTCTACACAGTCATCAACAAACACTGATGTTGCAACTGGACCACACATAACTCTGCAATTGCGAAGTGATGTCACGTGAAGAGTACTGGGTGACCCGGTCAGTCGGATAGTGCAACCTACTAAATTTGTTAGCACTACATCTTTCCTGCATATAACTTCATGGGAAAGTGATAAAGTCTCTCCCATTCTACCAGAAAACCCACAACTGTTTTCAGTGTATTGACATAAAAGTTTATTAAATGGTAACTTGGAAAGAGACGTTGAATCCACTGTGTCTTCTATCTTTTGAAGAAGTGATTCCTTTCTAGCATCAATGCTACCCTTCCTTCCCTTGAAACCAAACTTCTTCTTTGGCACAAGTCTTTCTTCAACTTCCTGACACTTCTGTTGCAAACTCTGAATAGCTTCCTGTGCTTTACGCACATCATACAGTCGCAGATATCGTGTTGATGCAGAAATAAATTGCTGAAGACTCTGAATGTCTTTGCTGATCTTGTCAAAATGGGAAGGGAGTTGATTTTTGTCAATCTCACCCAAATCAGCAGCATTCAGAGCACCTTCTATTTCACGTCTGTTCTGTGCGAATGTATCAGCAAAATAGCTAAGTTGTTCAGCACTTGATGAACTCTGTTCTCTATTCTCTCTTTTTCGTTCCAGTTCTTGCTGACGTTCTGTTTGACGTCGCAGCAACTTTCCTGTGACAATTTCCCTGTTTTCTTCAACAGTTAATTCATCCATTTCAGAAGTTAGGCTGGACATCTATCACAACTAATTTTCATACTCATTCCCTTGTAGGTATCATATGCCAAAGTTAAAATATCACCAAACATAAGCACCACTATAAATCAAGTCACACTGATATTCTAACTTCTTCATGATTATCAAATTATACATTCAATTTTTTTAGTTCAAAGTTCACTTTTTACAGCATCAATTTCTTTTTCAGTCTGTTGGTAATATTGTTTTTTAGCCTCAGCTGCACAATGAACACTTACAACACCACGTCCTCTCCGAGTCTCAGGATATTTCTGAAACAGCAGTACACAAAACAATAAATAACCAATCAATTGCTACACCAACCTATAGGAGCTTTTCGAACCTGTGGAAATAATGCCAACACTCTGCCAATAATATGACTTATTAAACTGAATGCACTTTTTTATAATTTCTCACACACTGCAGTAGCAAACTATGTCCACAAGAACAAAACATGCTGGGGGACTTATCAAATGTATCTTTGCTGATACAAATGTTTATTCTACTAAATTTTTTTTCAACACCGCTCTGAATACATGGTAGTAGGGAATCATATCACATTCAAGACATGTTTAAAGGACAATATATAATCCAGAGGCAATACAGACTGGCAACATCATTTTCTCTGCTTTCATTTTGCTACCTATAATATTAGACAGAGTTCAAGAAACCACACAATGAAATTAACCTAATTTTCTCCTTTGATGTCAAAAGGGCTCCAAACAATCTTCAAATAGCAGTGATAAAGACTACAACAAATGTTCACTTCTGTGAAACCTCACATGTTTTGGGGACTGTTAACTCAATCAACATACAGCAATATGGACTTTGGAAAAAAGATGTTCTCAGCATGTCAAATGCCAGCACACTGATGACTTGACCTTGGTCCAAGTATGTGAGTTGCTACTATACAGGGTAAATGGCTACACTGATTTAGTTGGCACCAAAGCAGAACACAGATCTATGGTACATTTTTTATGGGCAGAAGGCACACTAATTGCAGCAATTCAAATGTTTATGTGCTTAGTATGGGGACTACATGCCTTCTCAGAGAAGTGTATATGAGTAGACAAAAATGTTCAAGAATGGCCAAACAAGTGTGACTGATCCAGAGCACTCTGGAGGGCCTGCAACATCAACCAGCAATGAGAAAATGGAAGATGCCAGACCCATGGTTCTCAAAGGCAGAAGAGTAACCATCACAGCAACTGCCCAAGTCAGTGTACTAGGTAGTGTATGACAGCCTTGGGTCCCACAAGGTTAATGCAGGATGGGTTCCCAGGCAAGTGAAAGGAAAGCATAATCTCTCTTGTATGAACATCCGCTCCTGTTACTTGGAACATTATAATGAATGAGAGAACGTCTTGAAAAGCACATTATCACAGGGGATGAAACCTTGATTCATCAATACAAACCTGAGAGCAAACAACAGAGCACGCAGTGGAAACACGTAACTTCTCCTGCTTCCAAGAAATTCTGATCATGGCCTTCAGCTCACAAGATTATGTGAACAGTGTTTTGGGATTCCGAAGACCACAGGTATGGGATCACAGTAACAAGAGCTCGGTATTTGGACACTGCAACCAGCTATTTGCACACAACAGAAAAGAATAAATACAGAGTGCTATTCTGTTACATGACAACGCATGCCCTAAAACTGCTGCCCATACAACAACCATCCTTCAAATATGGAACTGGAGACTTCTTGACCACCCAACCTGAATTCCAGTCCTAACTTCTTCCGATTACCACCTGTTTGGACCCTTGCAGGAGGCAATGAGAGTCTGACAAAGGTAGATGATGAGATGGCGGCAGTGCATAACTTGCTTTGCATACAACCAAAACCCTTTATTCTGAAAATCTTGTAAACAAATGGGCAAAGTGTACTGAGAAGCATGAAGCCTATGTTCAGAAATACTACATTTGTAATATCTGAAGACAAAAAAAAAATGTGAGTTAAAAATGCATGGGAATTTTCAAAAGATCCCTTGTACAACTGTGGACAAACCCTTTCTACTATGGAGGAGCAAATACGAAACCAGGGCCATGAATGAAAAATATATGACAGAAATAATGTGCATTGCACCATCCAAAAGTACTCTGACCACTGAAGAGCTTGTCAGCAACTCCAAATAGCACCACATGTCCCACCGTTCCACTGGGGTCCACACTGACACTTATGACATATATTTAAGAATTTTATGGTTCTGAAACAATATTTAAACATATTGCACTCACTTCTTTCTGGCACAGAAAAAATTCCTGTAACCTTTAGTCTGATCCTCACTCAGCAAGACCCACATCTCTGCACTATGTAGTTTGAAATGTGTATCATCAAAAAAAAATTCCAGAACAGGTTTACGGCATACCTTTGATTGTGTTGAATTCGCATGATTTTCATTATACTGGAGGGTACACATAAATTTACTACCAACTAATTGCACAACATTGTATAGCTCCTACATTTTTTAGCCATACAGCATGGCCATTTTCAGGGAGATACAAGTTGGTTAATGTGTACAGCGTATAAGGTATAGTTTTTTTTAAATTACGGTACTTTTACAAGTCTTAATTTTTTTAAATTTAAATGTAAATACAGTTTATCCAATCCAGTTCAAATGAAGAGAATATGCCAGAACTGCATATGTTTGGATATGCAGCAGTACTTTTAATAGTTTTAATACCTATAACTTTTCAAAATCAATTACAATACAGTTCTAACATTATAACTACCCATTACATACCGATGACATATATAATGACACTTACCTATAGCAAGTTGCTGCATACACTGCACACATCAACCAACCTTGCAAATTCCCGAAAGGAAGGGATCAGCAAATGTTGTCAGATAAACTAATGTTCCCACATGTACTGTTACACTTTTTATTCTTTACCTTCAAATATGTACTCTCATCTTGAGATATGAGCTTCAATAATGCATAGCCAAACCCAACAGATCCACTGAAATATAACACAGATTGCAGTACTGCCATTGCAAGATGTTTGCCCCACACTCACAATTTATGTATCACTTGAAATTTTACCCTCTTGTTTCCACATCTTCATATCCAATTCACGGATTTGCAAGGCTTCTGGACGGGATGACATAGATTCTCCTATTTTGTAATAACCTGAAAAAAAAGTGGACATAAACATTACCTGTACCAGTGATATAGGGAGAGCTAAAATTACCATTTTGCATCATTTTCATCCAGAACACTTCAAAAGTTTAGCCCTTTCCTAATTTTGCACCACTACCAAATACTTTAAGACTTAAAATGTTCAATCATATTAACAGTGAGTTATATAAATATGTGTGCTTGTACATAACAGTACGCCTTCTAATGTTGCATTTTTACCATGTATATCCTCATCAATAAGAAAAATTAAAACCATGCACATGCCTGCTTTTAATTTTTATGACTGATCAGTACATATTTTGTTTATACAGGTCATAGTGCATTTGTGAGCAGTAAGGTAGTATCTTGTCACTGATGCTTATACAAACACCAAACTTGTTCATCATAACTCCTGCAGACCAATAAACAGTATGATCTGTATAACAGTGTGCCTAAATTTCAAATGCCCCTTTCTCTTTTGCAGAACACATTTTTTTCCTTAAGCATTAAACGACCTGCCTGTACGTGATGTTAAAACCCCCCCAAAAAATTAATTTTATACATTTAGGCAGCACCAAAACTTACTGAATCTTTTAGGCATGCTGCATAATCTCTATTTTCCACAAAATTCTTTTTGCTTCATAATTTTATCTTTTTCATTCAAACAAGACCCGCATTTTTCATAAATCAAGCGCTAAAATATAAGTACCAACCACACTGTTTAAAGGTTTATATATCTGTACTGTTAAACGTAAGCCATATAATAATTCTTGTGCCAATGTGGTTGTGTACTGCTGGTTTTTATGGTGGCTACACTAAAGGAAATCATGTAATCCATAATGCTAATTGTACCATCATTTCATGCAACGGTATTTGTGATTCATAGCTGTGTGATACTGTGTTAGGCTTTGTTCCCAAGAACATTTCTTTACATACATGATGGAAACTACTTTACTGTTTTCATCCCTGTAAGCTAAAACAATGTGTAACTAATTTACACCATGAACTACAACTTCTTGTGTAACATATAATTCTCAGAAAACCAAGAAAATTAATAATTTGTGGATTTCAGAGAATACAAACACATCCTGTATAAGATTTCAGGTTTTAGTGCATGTATGTGTGTGTCAAGAAGTGAAATAAAAAGACCATCAACTCTCTTCAGTGCTTTTCATAACCTATTAGTGTAAAGGATACAAGGGTTCTGTACCTGATGTTCACATGGCCACACTGGAATTTCTGAAGTGGAAACTTAAAAGTGTCAATAAGAAAGTATGTAAGTCAACATAACTTATTTATTAAAAGATAAGACGACTTCGTGTTACACTTTGCTATCAAAGCCAACATTAGGCCAAACATAAAAAACATTCAAATATACAAAATATTCAGTTAACCCTTTGATAGTGATCTTCAGAAGAATAGAATTTAAGTGGCGGCTGCACAAGAGGAGAAATATTTATACACCATTCAATGTTTTGAGCATCATACTGCATATTACATGTGTATACTGTTTGGCACCAACAGGTTAATGGATAATGCCTTGTTAATATCTGGAAAAACTTGAGATTCTAACTTTTTTGATATTGTAAACTTTTATGTACAGAATACTAAAACAGTACAATAGAGCAGTTTTTGTTGTAGTTCTTGTGTTTTTTCTTCTTTTTGAAACTATTTTAAAATGAATTACAGTACAACCATTACAATATCCTTGACAGTTTTTATGGATATTTATTATTTCTATATTTTGCTATTCATGCTGTGTATATGACAGTGGCTTAGCAATAATAATTTTAAATATTATTTCTATGCTTACTTACTCCAGTGTGCAGTGTCCTTCTTGAGAAGCTAACGGGTTTGCAGCTAGTCAAGAAATTCCCCGCATTTCACGGAACCCGAAGGTTCATTACCGCACTCACAAGCATGTATTTTGTCAACTTAGGTTTAAAATCAGAGTTTCAATTAACAACAGGACAACTATTATTGCTAGTTTCTATTTACTCATCAGTTTTTAAACTGTGTCACTGTACAGCATGCTGTACATAGCTTTCACTAGAATTTCCAGTTTTGTATATCTTAGATTATTGTACGTAATCCCCGTCAGTGTTTTGCTATCTGTAACGTATTGTTAATTTTACTTCATACTGTATATGTTATTTCATATTACATTTCTAAGATTTTTTTTGATAAGATAGGTACTTTCAGCATTCAGCAGGCACACAGTGTTTGTTACTCTTTTATTCTAGTCCAGTGTTTCCCAAACTTTTGTGCTCACAGACCCCTTTTAGCTTCAAAAATAACCAAGGATACTCATATCCTTGCTCACATAAATAGACTGTCCAGATGATAGGTATCCAAAATTAAGTTTGTATATCTCAGAACTGATTTTGGATAGATACTAATACATACCAGTAGCATATGGAACAATACACTGCATTATTTACTTGAACTGAAATGACTGTTACTTGCCTCATGGATACAGGAAGATTCTTAATTATATATTCTAATGGTCATATGAAATAAACAATGAGACAATTAAAGACAGTCCTCGATTATTTTTAACAAAACATTACTGCTGTAATTTAAAAAAATAAGTAAACTTTAAAGTAACCATTACAAAAATGCATCCACAGATTCCCTGGGAACTGGTCACTGTTCCCATCACTTTTCTTTTATGTTAAAGGCAGGGACTGTTGTTGTTGCTTGTGTTGCTTCCACTCTAAAACTATTTTGGAATAAATTCAAGTAAAATGTAAACACACCTACAATCAGTCTTTATAAGTACTGCATGATCGACACTGGCCCAAAATCACCCAGTACAGTGTAAGTACAGTAACTACACTATTCCACAGCAATGCTTTTATGATTATGTATTACATTAAATTACCATAACATACATTTTTTGTGGTTTATAAACAAAAACTTACAATGTATACAAACACCAAGATCTGAAGTTTTT
>Ga0123352_10002135_pt1 | contig 27311 bp, 13 predicted proteins | sample TergutLab28metaG_FD_89700 | JGI IMG/M metagenome (GOLD analysis project Ga0123352, IMG submission 89700) | Labiotermes labralis P1 segment gut microbial communities from Petit-Saut dam, French Guiana - Lab288 P1 | ecosystem: Host-associated > Arthropoda: Insects > Digestive system > Gut ... | reverse complement strand
GTGGGGGTGGGTGTGTTGGGGGGGGGGGGGGGGTTTGGGAGGGAACCTGAGCCTAATAAATGTGTGAATATCTTTAGGTAAGGGTTTGCCCCTGTGCTTAATTAAGTACCACGTCATTAAGCCATATGGACACACGTGTCGTCTAAATTATATTTAAAAAAAAATTTTTTCTGCTTCAGTACATACGTGACTAACAACGCAGTCTGTCTCCATTTTGAAGACCGATCATGGCAAAAGATCGTCCCTAAGTGTAGGGTTTTGTACCAGTTGTCTGTTTTTTGTCCTCTTTTAACTGAAATTGGAATGTATCGACAGAGAGACGGATATAAAGAAGTTACTAGTCGGTTTTTCCATGTCAATGAACTCCATTAATGTACATTATACAGGCCTTTATGTCTTCACTTAGCGCAGCAGAGGGAACCCTGTGTTTCTGTTAGTAAGAACTGTCATTTACGTTGTAAAAGGATACAAGGTTGCTACTTCGTGATGTACTGCACGGAAATTACTTTTTTACTTTCAAATTCCCGTACGTCTTTACCGTAATTGAATATGCACCCCATAAAAAATGCACCGTCTTCCCTACGCCGATATTCACGAAACTCGAAAATGCTCAAAAGCATTAAGTGTAAATCTCTTATACCAAATTTCATCTACATCGGAATATGAACGTGTAAAGAATAGGCATAAATTCATTCACACCCCGAACTAAAGTTTAACTTTCAGTCGCCTGATTTCACGAAATTCATAATCACGAAATCAGATCTGTGGACGTTTCCTTTTCTAAATGTTATCCAAACAGGACAAGAAGTGTAGAAAATGCTGGCCAATTTCATTTACTCCTTTAAGAAGAGTATCGTTTTCGTTATACAATTTTATCAAACTCAAAAAAGTATAAAGTTTTTGAGACATTCTTCATGTTTGTACCGCACGTCAATGACGATTAAAACACTTTATTATCCAACAGACGCACAAATGTATAATTCGTAGATACAATTAGAATTATTATAAAATATTTTAAATATTTAAAATTGCTCCAACATGTTTCGGATCACAAGGGATCCATCATCAGGGAGCTCTATACAGTGCTTCGCTAAAATTGCAGTAATGGTTCTATCTTGTCCGTTGACATGGACGTAGTCGGTGTTATGGCAGCATATTTACCCGTGGCGCGTGTGTATACTGCCTCTCTAGACTGTGCAGGACACACACGCACACACACACACACACACACTATGGGCAAATATGCTGCCATAACACCGACTACGTCCATATCAACAGACACGATAGAACCATTACTGTAATTTTAGTCAAGCACTGTATAGGGCTCCCTGATGATGGATCCCTTGTGATCCGAAACATGTTGGAGCAATTTTAAATATTTAAAATATTTTATAATAATTCTAATTGTATCTACGAATTTTACATTTGTGCATCTGTTGGATAATAAAGTGTTTTAATTGTTTTTGAGGCATCTTCTATATCAGATTTTATCCTCAAGGGAAGAACATGTAGAAAATAAGACAGAATTTCATTTATGCCCTTAAGTAAAGCATGCCTTTTACTGCACCCACAACTGCCCAACGTCATTACGTGTACCGATTTTCATCTAAATCGGCCGAGATATTTGGGAGGTACGGATAGAAGCTCATTGCGACCCCTAAGTAGAATATGAATGTCACAACCTATTTTCAAGAAAATCACACACGTGTAGAGAATATATGTACAGACTTTTACACAAATCAAAACGAGTTTCGTTGCTGGTACTTTATCATAGACAGAGAGACAGACGGCGAGTCGGGACTGATGGTTGTGGTCGCCACATAAGGCGCTCTATTTTACATTGTAAAGAAGGCCTAACAACTTTTGTTTCTTGCGAGAATTATATGTAATATACAACTACAATATGTGGAGAAAATGCAGTCTTTCTGACGATGTGCCTGGCCTTACATTTGTCTTTAGACCAGGCCAGACAACCACGCGACCCACACAGCTGAATAATGTGACCATTTATATTTTCAGACTTACAAATTTTTGCTGCCCATTCTATTATTTTAGTTGCACATTACGCCTAAGATACCCTGCAAAATTAAATAAAATGGGCATTTTACATCCGTGAGTTTTTCTACGTTGAAAATTTAAAAAATGCAGAAATATGAAGAAATTTGACATCATGTATAACACACTTTAAAAAGTAACGTTGGATTTCGGATTTTTTCCACAAAGTTTTTTGACTTTGAGAGGCCCGATTTTGACTTTGCAGCCAATTTGCATTAGAAAGTTAAAACCTCTGTCTCAGTACCCAGTAAATTAAACGTTTTTCGGCTCCCACAATCGGTCTGGAAGCTGTGGAGAAGAGAAGGTACCAAACGTTAGGCCCAAATATATACTTTGTTAGGCCTGTCAGTGGCAATGTACCCTTCGCCAAGAGGACGCGGATCATTCTCCGTACATAAATGTGTCTTGGAATATCTTTATGCCTTCTATGCACAACGTACGTAAAATGAAGCCTCGGTGGGGAATTTGTGTGTTTTTTCAAGGTTAGTAACCGAAGCTATTGGTAGGATTTCGAGAAACTCTATCTTCTTTCGTTTCGTATTGGTCAAACATCTAAATAAAGCTTAAATAAAAATAAATTATATGGTGTTTTCACTCTACATAATTTAGAGTCTAGTTGAAATTACATAGTACATTACTATTGGAAATACTTTCCATCATGGACAGTATTAAACAAACTGTTTGACTCTGTACAGAGGAAATAGTGTAATAATGTAGTTCTGTTCCTGATTAGTAACGTAAAAAATTGTGAAATTAATTTCCGAAGAGCGAGTGCGTAATAGTGTGAATGAAAGGAAACCACGTGAAGTCTTTAGAACTTTAAAAATTTAAAACAATTTATATATTACATTATATTAATTTAAGTACAAAACACCCATTCCCTGCATGTTCTTAGCTGTAATTTAGAATAACCGCTGTTGAAACTTCTTCTTTAAATAACCAGTCATCATCATCATCGGCTCTACACCCCAGGGCGGGCTTCGGTCTCCTCAAGCAAATGTCGCCAGCGTCCTCTATCCTGGGCATCCGCCCGCCACTTTCTACAACTCAGTTGCCTTGTGTCTTCCTCCACTCCGTCAATCCATTTTGATTTCGGTCGGCCACGTCCTCGGTTACCTCCAAGGTTTGTCCACAGTATCTTTTCAGGTAATTCGTTTTCATCCATTCGCACAACATGGCCCGCCCACCTCACTGGATTTTATTACGTTAATTATGTTTGGTTCATTGTAAAGCTCTTCCAGTTCCCTATTGTACCGCTTCCGCCACTGCCCTCCCTCGCATATCGTACCAACTCGTACTCTGCGAAGGATTTTCCTTTCGAAGATATTCAGTCTTCTTTCATCATTTTTTGTCCTAGTCCAGGTTCCTGCGGCTTATGTAAGTATTGGCCTCACAAGTGTTGTATATATAAGAATTCTTGTCTTCCTGGAAAGTGACTGTGACTTAAACTCACTTTTTAGTCCAAAATATGATCTATTAGCCGCTATAAGCCGGTTTGTAATTTCTTCTGAGACATTACTGTCGCCATTCACCAATGAACCAAGATATGTGTAGCTGTCAACTCTTTCAAAGTTGTATCGTCCTCAAGTCACTCAATTATTTTACCAACCACTGCACTTATATAAATTTATAAAATTTACGCATCCATAACAGGGCACTCTTGGCAACACAACACAACACGGCATGCTGCCATAAAACCAATTGGAATGGTGAAATTAATATGACTTTTAATAGTGTAACTTTAGCAAGGACGATATAGCTCCCTGATGATGATCCTGGGACCTAAACACGTAGGAGCGTTTTTAAAGTTTTAAGGTGTAAATTTTATAAATTTATATAAGTGCAGTGGTTGGTAAAATAATTGAGTGATTTAACAACATGCACGGTATAAAAACGAAAATAAAAAATTGTATCGTCCTATTTGAATGGCGCGCGGTTTGCTGCAATTCTGAGTGCTGGGTGCTACAATATATTTGGTTTTGCCTTCGTTGATGACTAATCCCACTTCTTTACTTGCCTCTTCGAGTAACTGAAAACCTTCTTTCACTGATGCTAGAGCCCTGTCAATGATAACTATGTCATCAGCGTAGGCCATAAGTTGGACCGATTTGTAGAATGTGGTGCCTCTTGTTTGCGTGCCTGATTTTCTAATTGCTTATTCCAATACTATATTAAAAAGTAGGCATACCAGTGTGTCTCCTTGTCGGGCACCCTTGTGCATTATAAAAGGTGCTGAGAGCTTAGACTGAATTTTAATCTGGCTCTGCGTGTGAGACATTAACAGTCTCACTAAGGTTATTAATGTCTGTGGAATATTTAGTTCATTCATGGCTGTATACATTTGCTCCCTATCAATGCTCTCATGCGCACTTTTGAAATCAACAAAAAATAGGTGGATGGAAGTTCTAAATTCTTAAATCTCTTCTAAAATTTGTCGCAATTCAAAAATCCTATTTATAGCCGACTTTCCTGGGTGAAACCCCGCCTGTTAATGTCCAAGCTCTCTTTCTACATGAGAAAGAAGTCTTGTGAACAAGATATTAGAAAATACCTTATATGCTACATTTAACAGAGTGATTCGTCTATAGTGAGCGCATTCCAACTGGTCACCTTTCTTATACAGTGGACAAATAATTCCTTAAATAACCTGAGTAATAACTGATTTGTGCGCCTCTGGAACTTTTGTGGAAGGAGTCAATACTGGGAACATTCCCCCCTGTTTCCAAACACTCCATTAAGCTCTTTCTTCCAGGGTAAGTGGCTGGTGCGTGAAGATGACAAACAGCATCTACCTAGTGGCGATGTTAAGAAAGAATTGTGTTTTATTTTCACCGACCTTTCCCTCTTCATTTTGTTTTACGACACTCACCAAACGTACTGTCAAAAGTGGAGTAGTTCTTAATAAAAATAAATACGAAATAGTCTTTAAAAATGTTCTAGTGCGTTTCCTTTTGAACTTCACTTTAGAAAAACTCATTGGAAGTGTCCAAGGAAACTAGGAGGGACTGTAAATACCAGATTCTGCCTCATGCAAATATTTTGTTGGGCGAAGCCATGAAACGTAGGGAACCACAAAAAAATCCCTAAGAAATATAGCGTCAATTTTGGTCTATAAACTTAGAAAAATCCTAAGCAGACTTACGTCTACGCAAGCCTATTAGCTTACTCGATATTGCAAATGTGCTGTGCAGAATCTGGGTTCGAATCGTGGGGACTCTGAAATTTTTCCTCTTGTCCCCTGTGTCAAAACTGGCAGTGGGGTCTACCCAGCCCTCTACCCAAAGGGCAACGAACTTTCTTTCCCTGGACGTAAAGCGTCAAGATTTTAAGCTAACCTCTCACCGCCGTTCAGAGATGATATATCAGAAAGACTGGAATTCTAACTCCACTCTCCTATACGTCATTCCTGGCGTCAAATTTGATTAATCACTAGAAAATGGATCTTTAGTTTGTCACTTACTAGAATTCGGAGCAAAATCATGAAGAATGTCAAGAAGATTTTTAAAAATGTAGTAAAATACAGAACATCTGCTGATGCCCCTTAAGCTTAAACCGTTCTGTTGTAATGGTTCTCATGACGGTGTGCTGAGAGGATCAAGTTTTTTAACATTTATAAATATCAGCTCAGAATCCCATGTCTTTACCTCGCGGTAAAAGTCGGGATTTTTTATTCGCGAACATTCACAATTAAAAATTTCTGCATAAGGATTTTTGTAGAATCTTCAGCTTTAAAATTTTGCTTCAAAGGCCCACTCGTGTCCATCGCGCGCTCTGTTGGTTTACACTGCCACGCTGATGGATCACACCTCGTGAAACATCATTCGTTTGGGCAACACTGGAGCAAAACCTAGGAGGTGGCCGAGAGTACAAATATAACAGAGTGGAAACAGTTATTCGTGAACGTTTGTAGATGCAATGGACTGGTTTCTATGGCGATGGAATGTTTAAACTTGGGCCAAGTTGGGAAAAACGCGTCAATATTCTGGGGGATTATGATGAAAATTAATTATGCTTTAGCGAAAAAATTAACTTTTTAATGACTTTCTATCGCTTTTATGACCTAGGAAAACTTGACTGATGGAAAAGCCCTCCTCGACTGAGAGTCTTTGAAGGCAAACGCGCTTAGGAGAACATTTTGACCTAACACACAGAAAGTAAAGGGTGGAGAAAAGTTCATAATACGAACTCCGCTGTTTTTACTCTTCTCTTAATAGTATTTTGTGGTAAATAAAAAAAGTCCTGGATATGTAAACGTATGTGGGAGACAAAATTTTGAATCATAAAACATGAAGAGGGGACTGCGGCAGGAGGAAAACTGGTATTAAAATGAAACTTAATATAAAAAAAAAGAGATCTGAAGGTACTGAATAGATTCAGCTGACTCAGAATAAGGTGAGTTTCTAAAAGTTTCTTTTTCGGCTAAAATTCTAGAGCAGGGGTATCAAACACGAGGACCGCCAGTTAATATTATATGGCGCTCTCTCTTTGATTAACATCTAATTATATAAGGTGACCCGAATCATTAATCGAATCAGGTGTTTGATTTGAAATGTTTCTGCGAGTGTAAAGCCTCAAAAATGTTCCATATCTTTTGATGGTGACGTACAACATACGTCAACGGACAGAGATAATAATGTAATAAGTTTTAAATTAAGTAATTATAATACATTTTCATTTTGTTATTAATGTGTTAATTATTCCCAATGACGTGCTTACTTGCAATGAAAATGCTTGCCCTCTTTATTTCTTAAAACTGGGTGCGTCCCACTTTAACTTTACAAATTATCATTTTATACCCGCTCAATTTGAATTGTAGACCCATGGCCTTGAGCGTTATTGCTACACCAATCTGCTCTGCTTTTGTTTCCAAGCGCTTGAATTCCTAAGAAAAAGGTGTTTACAGGCAACAGAAGCAACGGGAAAATGCGTCATTTCATATGCCTTAGTCTGTGGTGGTACGGAAAGTAGAAGTGTTAATATTTGATGCTTTTTGGACCGTGCATCATTGTGATAACTGAAGAATAAAAACCAATTAGATGCCACTTATTACTTGTACTTTATGGTACTTCTTATGGACTCAACATGTTTCGGGCACTACTATGACCATCATCAGGAGCTGACGACTATAATGTTGATTACCACATTGGTCGTCTCTTTCTTTGGTTGCTGTAGGTTAGAGGTAAGGTGCGGTTAGGCTGGAGTAGTGTCCGGGCTATAACCTGCAGCCCAGACACTACTCCAGCCTACTCGCACCTAACTTCCAACCTACAGCAAACCAAAAAAGAAACGACCAATGTGGTAATCAACATTATAGTCGTGAGCTCCTAATGGTGGCATAGTAGTGCCCGAAACATGTTGAGCCTGTAAGAAGTACCATAAAGTAATAAGTGGCATCTAATTTGTTTTTATTCTTCAGTTATCACAATGATGCACGGCCCAACAAACACCAAATTCCAATGTCAGTCTCTAATTAAAATGACGATTAACCTTCCTGTTAAGAAAGGCGGATAATTTCTGACTCTGCTCAGCCATTAAGCAGAAGCTCTTCAAGACGAACCTTTCTTCATGAAATTAGTCACAAGATTGTGATGTAAATTTCCTCACTCTATTCATGAATATTAACTTGTTATTAGAGTCATAGTTTGGCAGAAATGTGTCCTGAAGTGTCATTTAGATAGCGTTAAATATTCATATTCAATTTAAACTTTAACAGCAGAAACTAATTAACAGTGCAGCTGTGTATGCGAAATTCTAGGAAGTCTATAGGCTACATAGAAAATTTGAATGAAAAATTTTACCTATTTACAATTACAAACAAGGCAGCTTTGCGAAAATTTTAAGTTGAAGCCTGTATGTGATAAATGTATGTAGTGTGCTATATTTATGCTATCAGTGGATATCGTGCGCAGAATTAAATAAATTACATAGGAGAATTAACGGCAATTTTTTATAGTCTTACAGTTTAAATTGGAGCATTTGAAGGAGAGTGGGCAAATCAAATTGTTCGCTGAATTTAGCTACGTATGACGGTATAGCTGTAAGTTAAACAATCTTTCTGTTAGTAATTTTATCAAAGATTGTGCGAAATTAGTGAGATGTGGGATAATCGGCTTCCTTGCCTTTCGTTATCATCACTTACCCACAGTATACATGAAAGACCATGACTGACTTGGAACGCATCTACATTTGCAAAGCACTAAGCAGTACGACGTCAGCGAAAGAGGGAGGAGATGATATCTCCAGAAGTTAGGTCTACATATGTCCCTTCCGGACTGTACTTTGAAGCTATGTAATTGATCGCCGCTTTGGCGCACGCGCCACTAATTCCTGACTAGGGGGGTACATACCACCACGTTAAACTTGTGTCGTTGCACGGGACATCGATACGTTAGCAGAAGGGTGACAGTAAGTGTAATCCGGACTGAAGCAACAGCTATAAACCACGATCAGTTCAGATGCCACAGACTGGCAGAATGCAAAGAGTGGGGCTTCCACAGACACTACTGATCAATCCGAAAAAGCGACTCGTTGCCTCGTCATGTATGCACGTCCGTCTGTCCCTCCGCCCTTTCACCAGGAACCAGTATCCTCCCACTGGACCAATTTTTATGAAATTTGACATCAGGGACATTCATTGAAGTCTGTTTCGAAAGTTCAGTTTTGGTTAAAATCGGATAAAAATATCGGGCACTTTACACGAGAATGTAATGTACACATGTGATAATATCTCACTGAATTCGTTCTAGGTAGAGAAAGGTTTCAGATAAATCATGTGGGTCCAAACCTTTTATGGGAAAGGGCTTCACCCATTATTGTGGGTTGATTCGCGGGTGGCATGTCGAAAAATAACAGTAAGTAGTAGACTTCATCATCATCACCATGTTCATGAAGGGTTAGGCGTGTTTCCTGTTCCTTAATCCTCAAGATGAAGTTGGTCCCTCCATCTCTTTCTCGGTCTTCTTTTGTTCCTTCGTCCTTTGGGTTGATATTGTAGTGCTTGTTTTGGTGATCTGTTTGTGTCCATCCTCTGCACGTGTTGTAGACTTAACCACATAATTATTGTGTGATGTTTACAGCATATACGTAACCAACTGGATTAGTCACGTCTTGCGTAGGAACTGCGCTCTAAAACACGTAATTGAACGAAATGTAGACAGAAGGTTAAAAGTGACGGGAAGACGGGGAAGACGTAAGAATTTTATTTGCCGACGTTTCGGAACACTCTGTTTCATCTTCATAGGTAAGTAGGTACCTACCTGCCTTTGAAGATGGAACAGACAGAGTGATCCGAAACGACGGCATATAAAATTCAGACGCCGGGGAATTACACAGAAAAAACGTACGATGTTCAGAACACGGAGAAAGTTTGAAATCAAGAAGACGTAAGAAGTTACTGGATGACCTTAGTGTAAAGAAAGGCTACTAGAAATGGATAGACGAAGCACTAGATCGCACTCTGTGGAGAACTCGCTTTGGAAGAGGCTGTGAACCTGTCGTAAGACAGACTACAGAATGCATACCTAATTTACAATGTGGCCGCGGGCCTTTAAACACAACTTGGCGCGCCGTATGCAGCCCGTGGGTCACGGTTTGGAGATCCATGAGCTCAAAATGGTAGAGTCAAAACAAAGGAATATATTACCTACCTCTTTCTAAAAATGATACCATTTACGATAAAATTGCGAAAATTACGGCAGACACAGACAAGACATAGATGATAGTACGTACTATGATGCAAATAACACGTATTCGATTTGCACGTTAGGTAAATAAAAAAAAAATACAGACTTCGGAATATAATATTTAATATTTACTGCTTTCAAACAGATGAAAATTTGAGGTCAAGACGCATTTTGCCTGATTGTTAATTAAGGAAAATTTACCGCCGGTTTCTTAATATTTCATACTTAATGATATGTATTTAATTACAATTACACAATAATATGGCGCCATATAGGGAGATTGTAATTGAGAGCGGTTTAACCCAAAAATGACGCAAAATCTTTGTTGTGGCGACAATTTCCTACGTAATTAAAATATACTGCTTTTATCTAGGAATAAAAAAAAATAGTATGTAGACAGATTATGAATATAAAGTTCGTATTAAATATTATTTGTAGGTTATATTTCACAAAATATTTCAAGAGCTAAATTCGATTTTATGAATGATTGATAAATTTATGAAAATGATATCGATGCAGACATTATGCAGCAAATTAATAAAAATAAAAGATAATGTCCTACCGTAGTAGCAGTAAAAACATTCTATAATTTGTATATAATATTGTGCGTATATACGAGTATATAGGCTATATAAAAAGGTAAAGCAGTCCCGTTACAGGCCTGGAGTAGCCCAGAAGGTTCCAGGAAGTTAAGGTTCCCAGACTTCATGACAACGGCACAGGATGGTGGTAAGGTTGTCAGCCTTACGCACCGGCCGCCTTTACCCCCAGGAAATTCTCCTGGTACTCATTTCTGTTAGATATAGGCTATACGCACACACAAAATTTGTACCATTACACGATGTGTGACCACAGTGGACTGAAAGGTATAAATATCTGAAAGTTGCCAACAGTTAAGATCCAAACAACCTTCAGTGTTCCACGGTACGTAAATTACTTCCTTTTTATTTTGCAGACTGGAATGTGGTGTGAGCTTCTGCTCTGGGTAAAACTGGTTACAGTAAGCGACATTTGTGAAGTAGGTGACAAAGCATCATGTTTCTTATTAACAGTCAACATTCCATCAGGCTAAATTAACCGTTATACCCTGTACATTGAAGTCAGAACATACTTACTCAAGTGTGGTAGGCTTATAGCTACCGGCACGCCTGCCATTGTTATCTGTAGGCTACCTTAATAAGAATATCGAAGTACAAAAAAAAAAAAAAGGATAAAATGTGAAATAAACAAATGAATATAAGCTACATATATTTGCTAATACGCAGCATTTCTGGCAACAATATGTGTCTCATAACCGCTGTCACCCATCCTTTGATTTAAATGCACAACAAAATATTGATACGGCGTGATTGGCTCTCCAGCGAGAAGGTTTGAAAAACCATGAGCTGCAACAATGCAAAACAGCGTAAAACACTTTGGTATTCACCGGAAGCGAATTGTGTGGTTCTGCACACGTATTTAAACCTGGCTATAAATCCCACAAGTCTGGGAAATTACTAACGTTAAAGTAGAACAAACTAAGACAATTATTCTAAAAAGTTTAATTTGTATAATATCTGGAGTCACATCTAGAGTCATAATATGAGTTCCGAGGACATTTATAGACAGTCTGTGGTCGTTAAGTGAGAACGGTAGAGTGTTTTAATGTTTCAGAGCCTTCATATTCGAGCACATGACGTTTCGTTTCCTGTGTGTTTGACATTCTGGTTTTGTCGCATGCAATTATTACGGTAAGTAGAGAATGTAAGAATGCAAAGCGTAAAATACACAGAACATAATTTTCACAGCTACACCGTCCATCTTGATAATATCAAGTCCTTTATTATCCAACTGAATACACAACTAGATTGTTTAGAAAATGTTAAAACTTACACTAAAATTTACATTAAAATGCTCCTACATGTTTCGGTTTACAACCATCATCAGGGAGCTTATAGTTTGTGCTTTGCTAAAGTTAGAGTTGTTAGAATAGTCAGTTAAAATACGTCGTTATGAATCATAAATATGCAGCCACACGACGGAACTGATTCACAACGACGTATTTTAACTGACTATTCTAACAACTATAACTTTAGCAAAGCACAAACTATAAGCTCCCTGATGATGGTTGTAAACCGAAACATGTAGGAGCATTTTAATGTAAGTTTTAAAATTTTTTAAACAATCTATTTGTGCACTCAGTTGGATAATAAAGGACTTGATACACAGAACTTGTACTTTACATATTTGCAACTTGTTTTATATAGGTGTGAAACACAAGTTGTCGCATAAGGGAAGAAAATAGCTTGCTGTCGCTGAAGCAGATAATCGGGCCTAATAGGAAGCAAGTAACAGGGGGCTGAAAAAAATTTATAACAGCGACCTTCTTGATTTTCCTTCTGCACCACACATATAACTGTTTTTTTCACGTGATCGAACCAAGCAGCATGAGCTGGGCGGGGTATGTTGCACACATTGGGAAAGAAGGAATATGTATAGAGGGTTTTGGTTGGTGGCATTGATGTAGGATAATATTAAAGTAGAACCTAAAGAAATGGAATGAGATGGCGTATTCTGACTTTATCAGGTTTATAGCAAGTTCGTAGGTCGTTTTGAGCACTATAAAAAAAAAAAAGACGGACGAGGTAGACGTAAACTTACCTGGGCCGAAGGGATTAGAGGAATGATAGGAGAAAAGGGGTTAACCGAAGAAGACTGAAATGACAGAAGCAACTGGAGGAAGAAGATAATATAATTGTAAAATGGGCGCAGGAAGATGTGGAAACATTGTACAACGTGCTAATAATAAAAAAAGATGGGTCCCATATATAAAACAAATATGTTGACCAACACAGAAACTATCAGCTCCTCACGAAGGATTCTGCTCTATGGATTTAGAGAATATTTAGAGCCAGGGACGTACTGTCTAATAAACATTCGCATAAACTCTTTCGTTTCAGGTTACGGATTTCTTCTTTCATATGTTTCTGTGGCTAGAAATTATAACGTCATAGTGGGTATTTACAACACGTAAGAGTCTCTGTAGTAGCACAGGTGTTCGGTTGGGGTGAGGTGATCGTATGGTTGCTTCTTGATTCCTGATTGGCGTATTTTGCAGCTGTCCGCTGTGTGATTGCAAGTGTTTCGGAATGTGCAGTGTCGGCCTTGTTTGTTGGGACAATCACAACACATCAGCTTAGATGATAGACAGTGGACGCCAAACAAGTTTACTTTTTTACTTTAAAAAAATATGTAAAGCTTATAAAACGATACAGCATCGTGTGGTGTAACGTAACGCTGATTTATTATTGAACATTGAGATGTTCAGAAACAAGGCACTGGAGGCTTGTGGGCCTGCTTTTCCCAGCATTTAGGGTACAACGATACATTCTTAATGTTAAAAAAATATGTAGCGATCATCCACCTGTTAATTTCTTTACTTCTAGGCTCTGTTAATTTAGAATGTACAAATTTAATTTAATTTAACTCATACAATCGTAAGTAACACAGGAAGTTGCTTCAACTGTATGATACAATAATTCTACACACTCGTTATTACAATGCTTTAGGAAACTCTCTGCAAAGTAATATTTCAGAAAAAGAAAAGACCCACAGCAAGTATATCAGTTTGTGTTCGCAAAATGAACAGTTCACAGAGAGACTTATTTCAGACCGACAGATTCAATTCGTTGCGGTTCTTCATATTCTTCTGTTATCATAATCTTGACTTATGACTAACAGAAGTGCATTTCACAACATTTAATTTATAATAGACCTTATATTCCCCTTAATGGGCCGGAATAGCTCAGTCGGTATAGCGACTCACTACGGGGTGGACGGTCCGGGGATTGAATTCCGGTAGAGGCGAGAATTTTCGCACCCATGCAGACCGCCCCTGAGGCCCAGCCGGCGTCCTATACAATGGGTACCGGGTCTTTCCCGGGGGTAAAGCGGTCGGGGCGTGGCGTTGAGCATCCACCCCAATTAGAGCCGAGGTTAAGGAAAGATTAGAGCTAAATTTATACTCCCCCTTTGGGCCTTCGTGGTCTGTTCTAGGGCGAACTTTACCTTAACTTTACCTTTAACTTATATTCCCCCTTACTGATCTGGAGACGCGTCAGGATTGTGGAAAGACACAAAATAACTCTGAAGAAAGGAAACTTTGGATAACACCTAATTATATGAGTGGGAGCCAGGATAGTTCAGTCAGTATAGCGACTAAGCGACGAAATTGATAACCCTGGGTTCGGTTCACGGAAGGGCAAAGATATATTCTCCTCTCAAAAGTGTCCAAAACTGACTAGAAGCCACGCATATTATTATTTAAAAAAAACATTCTGGGTTCTTTCTACGAAAGTACAGCGGTCAGATGTAAAGTTGGCTACTCTTCCGTGTAGTTCTGAAGTTAAGACTGAATGGATCCATACCACAATTCTCCCACTGGGACTTCATGAACCTAATAGGGACAAAAATTTACCGCTTCCTTCAACGTCGTTTACTAATCACACTACTACTTGATGCTACAAAATAATGAGTGATTAATTAAACTACAAAATATACATTTTAATGTAAATATCCCGGTTGAAATTAATTTGTGGAGTTTTTTATTACTAGCCGACACTGCAATCCAGGTACGATGAGCAATGATAAGACTGACATCTTTCGAACAAACTGGAACTTATTCCTTACTAAAACAACTGAGCGCCCAGTCAGTCTTTGTAATCCGATCAGAGTGCGTCTGCCTGTCTAAAAGTAAAAAAAGTGTTTTGTGTGGTGGGAGAGCTTTATGTATATTCAATTGGAATCTATAGTTTCGTGTTAAACGTGATTAAAGAAAAGGCAGTCTATAAAGGCTGAGAAACCAAATTACATTAGTTTGTTTGCTGGTATTACCCTTTTGTGTAACGGGAAGAAAGTGCTCAGTACATGTCACATTAGAATTTACTAAATTTTGCCTTCATAATATGTGTATAAACTAATATTCATAATGATGAAATTAAAAAAAAAAACTTTTCGTAACATCCGTTAGTGAGGAAGAAGAACGATTTACAAACTTCCTAGCCATGCTGGCACGCTTTTACAATTAGCCAATACAGTTATATATTGGTGGTTTTATAAAGGATTGGTTTATTCAAAAGGTCATTACGATTTGTTTGCCATATTTTACAATTAAACGAATTTATGTTGAACCTAAAATTGAGGAATTAATATATATGAGCTGTACACATAAAATGAAGCTTCCACTGCAAGCACTCGTAGCCATGTTCATTCTGATAGTTTCATGGCGCCAAAATAAAAGTTTTATTAAATTAATTACATTGCGATATGTTAATAACTATGACTCTTCACAACTTTTAAACATATTTATTAACACCATACTTTCACCTAAATCTAGAGGTAAGTTTTTTGCTGAGCAGGAAGTGCATGTCTTGTATTTATGGTTTATCGTAAGAAAAATTTTCCGTGCCTCGCTGTAGCCATGTTGGAAAGTCTGAAGGCCATACGTTGTATTTCAGCCATCTTTGAACGACAAAAACTTACGAGATGTACACGTCACACGAAGACTTGGTTGCATGGCGCCAAAATAAATACTAAATTATTTTAATTATAATACTGTATGTTAATACCAACGACGTTTCATGAAGTGCACAAGAATTTATTTCGATAATATTGTCAACGTAATTCTAGAGGTAAAGTTTTTTGGTGAACAGGAAGTGCGTAATTCTTATTTATGATACGACGAAGGCCTTCCTTCTAAACTTGTAGCCACGCTTGAAAAACTGAAGGCCGTAGGTTGTATTTCAGCCATCTTGAAGCCTCAATAACTTAATTATGCGAATAAGAAACGCAGTTTCGGGCACTTTCTGAGGAAGTAGTTTGAAGTGAATGTGTGGAGATATTTAGATAATTAAGTATGATAGGGTGTTTTGTTCTATGAGTGAAGATAAAATATAATAATTACTAAGAGAATTAAGAAAGGGAATACAGTGCAGTTTTCAGGTTAGTGTAGGCCTATGTAGGTCCAACACAATTCAAATACTCAACTTAAGATTTCCACGTGTATTCAGAAGGTAATTCACAAGACTCCCAGCCACGTACCTTCCGCCTTTGTTGTTAGGTTGGTGATTTTATTCCATTTCTCTAGTCAATGCCGGACAGGCCCGGTTCCTTCCACATAATCTAAAAACTGTCCATTCATATCCCATAATTTGTTTTCAAAACTATGTCTTCGGGATGAGAGATGCTAAACATGAAGGTAGTATAAATAATTTCAAATCACGTTTCTTCTTATGGTACTGTTTTTAAATAAATCATGTACTTTAACCATTATTAATAGACTCTAATCAAAATTAACAGCAGTCAGTTGTAAATTATTTGTAGCTAATTTACAAATCCGGCAACGATTTAGAAATTAATCTGAAGATTTGTTCGTTACAATTGATTCTAGTACTTAAAATTGTAGGAAAATACGTATGCCTAGGTAAATAATCATAAAAAGAATACAGTATTCTATAGTACATGCAATTTTTGTGGCCAATACATCGCCAAAGTATAATACTTCGTATCCCAACGGTTGCAATGAATTATATGTAATTGACTTTTCGAAAGGTTTGCTAGACTGACAAAAATGTATCCATTCACTTTGTGCTATAATAAGTGTGGCAAAAATGTACGTGTTTATAGATTTATAACTTACGCAATTGATATTCAATCGTCAGCATCAAAACTGTGGATATCACAGTTGCCAGCAAGTGAACACGTTTTATGCTAGATGTAGAGTGCTGTTACCGTTATTATTCAAATTAAGTAACACTCGCCGGGTTATTGTTGAAACTCTTATAGATTTTCAAGCATGGGGAAGCAGAATTCTCGTAGTTTTGTTTAGTCTAATTTGACGTTCAGGTGACTGTGTATCGTGATAAATTCTTACTGTAAAACCAATCAGATGCACTAATTTCTCAAATTTATTTTTGGAATAAAACTCTACATATTTCGGACAGTTCCTCTGTCCGAAATATGTAGAGTTTTATTCCAAAAATAAATTTGAGAAATTAGTGCATCTGGTTGGTTTTACTATAAGAATTTTGTTTAGTCATCAAGCCGTATTAGCTGAAGTTGGCCACGACAGCGTACTTATCTCGTCCAGTCGTATTCTGGTACATAACTCCTCTCATTACATAATCCTGCCCAGTACGTGCCTTGTTAGAGAAATTAAAGACGCAATATTTCTTCTCTTGAAGGCCTATATAGTCCTAAATGTATCCTTCCTTTGGGCTCGTTTTTTAAACTAATTGTGCCTTGTACGCATACCTCAAAACGTTCTTTAGAATTTAAATTTCCAAAATAATTATTTTTATTTCACAATCGGTATAACGCACGTGTCTCACAACACAAGTCTTGACCCTCTGTTCCAACGTACTCATTTTCACTAACGTTTGTTACGGCAGAGGTCAATTTTAGACCTTTTGAACCACGTTTCTTCCGACAACTGCCTTAACCATATTCATGATGTATATAAATATTCAATTTCTGCAAACTTCTAATTCCTTCCAGTCAATACAACCGGACTGTAGTTGGCATAACAACCGTAAATAATTGGTGTGAATAAGGTCTAACTTACTTACTCCATGGTGCAGAGTCCTTCTTGAGAAGCTAACTGGTTTGTAGCTAGTCAAGAAATTCCCCGCATTTCACGGAAGCCGAAGGTTCATTACCGCACTCACAAGCGTCCGCCACCTGTCCCTATCCTGGACCAGCCCAAATCCAGTCCATATACCCACATCCCACCTCCTGGAGATCCGTCCTAATATTATCCACCCATCTACGCCTAGGTCTACCCAGTGGTCTCTTTCCCTCCGGTTTCCCAACCAAGACCCTATACACCCCCCTCTCCTCATCCATATGCGCCACATGCCCAGCCCATCTCACTCTTCTCGATTTTATCACCCGCACAGGTCTGCCACAAGTAAATTGAATTACTTATAATCTGCACTACTTAAGCATCCATCTTGTTTTAAAAGATTTACCTTTACTTTAAGGATATTGGTCAGTACACAGTTCTAACGGAGCGGCCTGTGATGTTCAATCATAGAGAGACAGATGGACATGATGTATGGATAAAACGTTTACATAAATTCCAGGTTCATTAAAATGCAGTTTTTGAAATATATTTTACATCTACACGTTGTTGTCCCGTGCATGTTACATTTCTTACTAGCTGACCATGCGGGATGGACTCTAAAGAAATGTCAGACATTTGAGATTTCAGAGAAACAGGCATTCAGGTAACAACGTTATCTTAAATGTGATATTAATGACGTTTAAAGTGTTTTATCAATTAATACTGTAATTTATACAGAAGACGGAGAATGGCCATCAGTTTAAATTCTCAAAGTTTACTAAAACCATTTAATTTTGTTAATGACATTTGGTTTCTTAGACCTACTCTTACATCATTCAATATGATGTCACGTTAGTTACGATTCAGAGTTGGTCATATAAAATATTTTATGTCAGTTGGCACACATGAGCGTAAAAGTCACCACTCTCTCTGCTTTACTAACCCACTAATGTACTGCGAATCGTATTTCTTTGTTCTGCTTGTAACTTCTTATCGCTCCTATGCATGACCGGCAAACACTAACTTATTGTACGTTCATGTGTCCATTGTCATCTCTGGTGATTCAGAATTAGAATACACATATTCCACTCCCCCATAGGAAATGCTTTATGCATACCGGATGTATGAATATTTTGGATTTCATATATCGATACCCACTCGCGTTTTGAAAGAAGCAGCTTTCCTTTACATAAGTGTTTCTCGGAGTGTGGTGCGTGGCTCGATGTGGATTCACGGATTGACTCAACTGTCTACTTCAAGTTTCTCCAAATTGAAAGTATAGAAATAAAATGTACTTTATTTTTAAAACGTAAGACGTTAAGCATGATTAACTAAAAATAATTGCAGATGGCTCCATTCTTAAATTTTAGAGTGAAATTGTAGGGCGAAAGTGGCAATAATTTTAATGATGTGTTGATTTTATTAGGTGTGACGGACGAGAGGACAGAAATAAGTATACTGTTTTTCTGTTGTCCCGATATTTGGCATCTTACTCTTTCAGGAACATGTACCAGTATAAAATATCACCAAGAATAAGCGTTATTAAAACATGAAGTCGTAAAAAATCATTTTTTAAATTATCCTCATAATACCTTTTAGAATATCATCATGTTCGTTTGTAGAACCTCTAGATAGTGTCACAATTATTTCTCTGTAATAGGCCATGGAATTCACGTCTCATTTAACATTACATGACACAACGAAATACGATAAGAAGGAAACACTTTTTACGGGATCTCCTGAATCCTGTCAGGAATTAATTTCTGCAATACATTTAGCTTAATTATAGGACACTAAAATTCGTCTCCATCACCTAAGGGGGCCCTATCTTGAAGCAGTTAATTTCTTTACTAACATCTATTTTAATATAATCTTCGAAATCACGATTGACGTCTCAAAACAAATTTTACATAAATGTTATGACCTTTAATTTCCCAACATCACGACTGTCGTGGCCTACTTTATTTATTAACAATAAGAATATTACATTAATTCCATAAAAATAAAAAGTCTTTTAGCTGATAGAGCAGGGGTTTATAATAATAATTTAATGGCTTCTAAGCGCATAGAAACATACGTGGAGTAAACAACAGTATGCATAAATCTAATTTCGTTATGATTCTTATTACTTCAGCGTCATTCTGTGTGCAGTGCAATACATGTCAGACTGTGGATAACAGCCAGTATTAATACTTATAACCACAAACCCTCCTCAATAGGATCATCCCTAATTATTTAGTATTTGTATACTTGATGTTGTGGAATCTATTGCAGTACAAGGGACGCATGCCCCTGTAGTAAAAGGACTGAATATTATAGCAGGGGTATAGGTCGATGAGGTTGCTATAGCATTTCTACAAGTTGTGGACTGCAGGAAAAAACTGACTGGTTAGGGTACAATTTTAAAAGCTGGAATTTCAGATGTAACCTGAACAAGTCTAAAATAAGAAAGGAAAACAAAATTAAATGGGCCGGTGAGATGGAGAATAGACAGACCGCTGAGGTAGTAGACAAATTTAATTATTTAGAAGTATTTTTGAAAAAAAGAAAGAACACAGAGGAGAGCAAATAACAGACATTATCTACTTCAAAAGATACCACGCATCGGTAGCTATGAATTATGAATGTCAGTAACCCCTAATACAAGAGCGCAAATGTTGAAAGTATTTATGAAATGGTGTGTAAATCTAACATTCAGTATGAAAAAGAAGTATGGGAGCTAAAGTAGGAAGGGAGAGTAACAGGCAAGGAACATGTTGAATTCTGTAAGGAACTAATGGGACTGCCAAACTGTACGGCAAATAGAATTGCAGAAATGGAACTTGGTAGAGACAGCAGGAAAGGGAAGGCATGGGAGTGACAGTACAATACTGGCAAAGGACTGTACATATGGATGAGAAAGAGCCGGAAAGCAGTGTTACGATGGCATAAGAGGTAACATGAACATGGGAATTAGGACTGAGGAGTTGAAATAGGAGCTATAAAGTATGAAACTGTCGTTTGTATAGCAGAATTAACAGGAATGTGACTTACAGAAAAAGTAAACTAATAAAAGCAAGATGTAATGTTAAGGACAAGTAAAACACGATGCAAGAAAGGTCGGGAACGGGTTCACTAGTATTGCATCCAGAAATGAATTGGTAAAAAATCGTATAAAGGACATTTAATTAACACATAAACAAATGCACATATATATGTTATTTAATAAATCTAAAATTTATATTAAAACACTTAAAACGCTCCTACATGTTTCGATCACACGATCATCCTCAGCGAACAATGTATGCTCCCTGAGGATGATAGTGTGATCGAAACATGTAGGAGCTTTTAAGTGCGTTAATGTAAATTTTAGATTTATTAAATAACACATATATGTGCATTTGTTGGTTTGTTAATTAAATAAACTACAGAATGCACGGTGCAACGATAAAGATAAAGACGTATAAAGGACGTTGTAAGAGGGAGGAAAGAAACGGAATAGCGTGGTTGTTAGCAGGAGTGTGGAAGGTGAGAAGTATTAGAAAGAGAACAGATGAAAGAAACATGCACACCCTGTTTAGGCGAACAGGATTTCACGGAAATGCTGAGCCATCCAGAAAAAAGAAAACGTACAATGGAATAACAGATGGTTGAAAATGAACTTGGAAGTATCACAAAACAAAATATTAAACTGTATTACTAAGGCATTCGTTGTAGTTCTGTAAATACAATTAGATGAAATTATATATGGGCGATTTAAATACTTAGAGGAATGAGCATAACACATTTAGCTACTTCATGGAGAGTTCTGAAATACATGAGAAGAGAAGCAGGATACACTTGGACAGATTACAAAACAAATGCACAAATTGCAAAAGAGTTAAAAATAACACAAATTTTGGACAAATTACTGGAATACAAGAGAAGCTGGATACAACATGTAAATAGAATGCCTCGAAATAGATTACCCAGGGTAATGAAATACTACTCCCCAACTGGCAGATGGAATCATGATAGACTTTTGAATAGACTTCTGGATACGTGAGACCGAAACGGGTCAACAAGTGGCCCAACTCCACGAAAGATGTATGATGAAGATGATGATGGTGAAGTCTTAGCATTGAACCAAGCCTGGATCACTAAGAACGTAATACAATGAAAACAAGTTAAGAAGAAAGGAATTTACTTAATAAAAATAATAATAATAACTTGATTTATTTGTGTTATTTCGGAAAAGAATTCAGAAGAATATTAAATTTAAAAAATATAAATTTATTAAATTACGACACTTAGTTACAGTTTTATACCAATAGATGTATGCGGATGATTGCATATTATTATTCATTTATTATAAGGAATATAAGACCACAATTACGTTGTGTTACATACCGTTTTAAAGGCATAACTCTCACGTTACTAGGATATTTATTTCCGTATTTAACTGAGCTCTAATTAAATAACATTTGAATATCACTCCGGTCTAAAGTACATTCCAGTTACAATAAAACCCTGTTTTAAACTAGGAGCAAAAGTTTATAATTTGACTGACTTTCGAAAGATTAGGTGAGCCAGCTAAACACATTTGTATCATGTACGTAACATAACATGCTTTCCAATAATCGCGGTAGTTTTAGGTAAATTATCACAGTGGCAGGCTGGCCGTCAGGTATCATTGTGCCTTGTCGTGTGATTTTTAGGCGCTATCACAAAACTGTGAAAAGCGACTAACTTCTTCCTGTCTGTCTGTCTGTCCTTCCACCCGCATGGAACAACTCGGCTTCCACTAGAAGGATTTTCATGAAATTTGATATTTGAAGATTTTTCGAAAATCTGTCAAGAAAATTCAAGCTACATTAAAATCGGACAGGAGTAAAGGGCACTTTACATGAAGACATATATATATATAAAATCATATCTCGCTCATTTCATCTTAGAATGAGAACTGTTTCAGAAAAAATTGTAGAGAAACTCAAAACATACATTTTGTGTTCAGTAACTTTTTTTTTTCTTTCGAAAATATGAGATAATGTGGAATAGGGTTTTAGAGCGGGGCAGGTCACAGACGACAATATGGCGCATGCTCATTGCACACTGGATACTTCAGGCTACAAATACACTCAGGTTGTGTAATACTTATTGCTTTTCCACTGCAACAATGGTTGCACGAACGCGCCTCATTATTACGTTATACTACATTACCTGTCTTGTTAAAATATGTCTCGTTTGTTCCCGGGAGCGATGACAAAGTGGATTATGTACTGTTGAAGTGAAGATAAGGAACAAAACAGATGAAGTGTTGTGAAGTGTGTGTGAGTGATATCTACTACTCTCTGAGTACCTGTAATACAGTATTGTGTCATTTTGTCACCGGCTGTAATCTTCCGGTTGCAACAGCAGCAGACTTCGGACCAGGGACAATGGACAAGGAGCAACGCGCAAACGGTAAGTTTACATACCAAAACATTGCCAGCGATTCCGCAGGAGGGTGGGCTGGTTACTTTCAGCAAAACAGGTAAGCCATAGCACCGACACTAGCTTGGCATGAAGTCAATCAGGTCACAAGCTGGTCATGATAATCAGTCCGTCGCGCCAGGCAACTGTGTGTTTGATGAGGTACGCGCCATGACTCATGACATAGGTGAAGGTCGAGCTGACAGCGCTGTGCGTGGATTTTTTTATTTTACTTATTTTGTATCCTAACTTTGTCCCCTTTGTCCTCCACGTTAGGTGCCCAGGAATTGCTAATTAGACCGCGTTAATTTAGCTTTCGTTAAATGTTTAGCCCTCTCTGGTAGATAAGGGACGTGTATTTAGGAGGGTTTATTTTCAAATATTTCTGTGTCTTTTTTTTATGCCGCAGAATGCCAACTTGACAAGTTTTTTTATGTTTTGCTGACCGTACATTCTGGTATAACTCTGGGTAAATGACCAATTTGATGCACAATTTGGTTATATAAAACGTTTATTATTATAAACCTCCACATGTTTCGAGCAAATCTTTGCTCATCATCAGGAAGTTGAATTGTATTAATACAGCATCTGCTATAGTATTCTCTGTAAGTGACCGACCGGTGTGCAGTTTGAGAAGGAACTTCTTAACCTGCACACCAGACGGTCACTTACAGAGAATACTATAGCAGATGCTGTATTAATACAATTCGACATCCTGATGATAAGCACAGTGTTGCTCGAAACATGTAGAGGATTATAATAATAAACGTTTTATATTACGTAATTGTGCATCAACTTGGTCATTTAGCCAGAGCTAACTTGACAAGGTTCGGTCGCCACAACCAATAATATCAATGCGAGAGGGAGATAGTAGTAAAAGATCCTCTGCACTTTCTCCTTGTGTATAACTGGCATTGGAGGGACAAGGATTCGGTAAGACAAAACTCAGTTTTGCTTTCATCCGTCTTTTGCTTCAGTCCTCAAAGAAACAAAACACGGTGTCAGGGACATCCCGTTGACAAGGATGAATATCTGTAACTTTCCTTTAAGCCATTTTCTCTACAAGTCAATATGTAGCCCTTAATAGGAACTGAATAGAAGGAAACTTATGTACTGTCAGGACTTGTATAATAATTCATGCTTGTTTCGTCAGTGTCAAAATGTGCAGCAATATGAACTTCTAAATTTAAAGACTCCGATCTTCTGTCTTATAATTCTGCGTCGCTGGGTGAATGGGGCCAAGTTCTGAAGGAAATTATCTTTTGCATCTTTAAGGTTTCAGTAGTCCATCATTTATGTGCTCCTGAAACCCTAAAAATTGGCGTCAGGAACCACTTACCGAACAAGACAGCGTGGCATCCCTGCAGATCGGAAACCCTGATTACGTAGCTGTGAAAACCTCACAAGTTACCTGGACTTGTAGCATTTAAAAGTGAAAACAGGTGAATGTGTGTCTGCCGGAAGGTTTTGCTACTTTAATGAAGAATTTTTCATTTTACAACACCTTTTAAGGAAGAGCTGAAGGATTGTTTACTTTGGTGATTCATTAAATTGGAACTGCCTCTGTTCAATGATTTATTAACGGCAAGCATAATAATATTTCAAAAAGAGAACTGAAAGGTGTGATTGTTGGTATAGAAGGCAACCAGAAAAGTCAAAACAGACATCAGACACCATTTCCCTAACAAATAAATGCTCAGTACCTACTATGTACATACAAGAGACGCGTATCTCATACACGTTTCGCTTTGTGTCCAAATGACATGTCTGGATAAATCTAGTCATTTTAAATTTACAATTTCGGGAATGCGCCTTTCTTTGCTCTCAGAAGGATAACGCGTAAGAAGTGATAATTTGAACTCGTAACTCATTCCATCACAAGCAGCCCTCACTGAATATTGACTGCTTGCCTGTTAGAAAACTAAAAGGCTCCCAAGCCATCGGCCAATACCGTTGTTACAATCTGAGACATATATGTACCATGAAATAAAGTGAAATGCCAACTTGATGCAACTAGGTAATTTTATTGATGCATTCTTAGCTCGACATGTTTCGAGTACATACGCCCATCATCAGGAGCATTAGATGTCGAGTTGCAGTATACGGTTTTCTGCACTGAGTTTTTGGATGGGTGGTGGTCTTGAGAGTCGCTGCATAGGTCCTGTTTACGGTGTGGATGGTGCCGTGCAACGCACACACGACCTACGCAGCGGCTGTCGAGACCACCACCCTTCCAAAAACTCGGTGCAGAAAACCATGTGCTGCAACTCAACATCTAATGTTCCTGATGATGGGCTTATGTAGCCGAAGCATGTCGAGCTAAGAATACATCAATAAAATTAAATAGATGCATCAAGGTGGCATTTCACTTTATTTCATGAGGAAGATGCACGGTCAAACAACCCTAAAATATATGTACCAATCTGAATTTAGCATAAACCTGCTACGTGGGCGGTGTTGTAAGCTTGCACTGTGCTTAATTAAGCATCACTCTATAAGGAAGTATTTTAAAGCATAAGTATTTCCTACCTCCAGTAATATTTACCTTCAACGCTAGACACTTAACACTGAAGGCAATAACTGATACTAATCTGCCAAATTTAAAGCAATTTGCATCATGTTTAATTAAGGAAAATAAAAACGTTCAATCATAATAATGAATTTAACATTTATTATGCCTAGAAATTCAAAATTTGGTAGGAAGATGGCTTATGAATATGCTTCATCTAAGATTTGTGTTGGAAATATTGAATTTAATTAAAAATGGTGTAATAATTCGACGAGGTGAAAATTTGAGGTTAGGTTCGACTCACAGTTTTAACATCAACGTAGAAGTTTAGGTAGTAAGGTGTGCAAAGAAATACAGTAGCAGACCCTAATAATACTAATAGGTACATCCTACAACCTAATCCATGCAAAATTATGAACAATAACAGAAGGTGTGACAGATGTGAATTCAGTGTTATGACTGTCCACTCCAGGATCCAAAGATCCGAAGGCTCGCCGATGTTGCCAAATTGTGTAGGTCTAATTAGTTTATTAAATTATTTTATACATGAATTTTGGCATATCTTCCCGTTGCGCTAGTTAATCATTAGAAATCTAATCCACATAAGCATAACACCCAAACACTATACATTCATTAGTTATTATTTTTCTACGACAAGTTGCGATCGTCCCATTCAACCACCAACAGGTACTTGATACAAAAACATAAATGGAAAATTATGCTACACAAGAGGCCTCCCTTTGGTAATCAACTTGATGAAATACGTAGAGTATTATTCCTAGTACAGGAATTACAAAAATAAAATACTCTATACAGTTTGCCGCTAAAACCCACAGAAGTATAAAGATGAAATTTAGAGAGGCAAATCTGATCGAATATTTTATTTTTATTAGTCCTTTACTGGGAATAATATTTTATGTATTTTATCCGGTTGATTTGAAGGAAAGGCCTCTTCTATAGCATACTTTTCCCTTTACATACTTGTATCCTCTACCTTATGATGGTAGAATGAAGGACCGAAACATGTCGTAGAAGAATAATAAACAACGAACGTGTAGTGTTTGGGTGTTGTGTTTGTGTGGATTGGATTGCTAATATTTGATATTTGGTTAAATGAATGGCGCTTTTTGAACTTCGTCGTTAATGTAGTGTGAATGTTAAGAAAATCTGCAAAGAACAAGTTACAAAGGATAGGAAAGGACTGAAATTCCTTGCATATTTAAAGGCCATATTCCATAACTTTCCCAGAATGATGGAGGAAAACCACGAAATAAACAAAGTCAAAATAGCCAGGATTGCAAACCAAATGTCACGGCGTTCTGTGGGTAATTAACACGCGGGAAGTAAATTATGACAGACGGAATGTACGAAACAATTATGTCGCGAGCCGTTTCGTTCATATACTTACGGTTTCTTCATCAATTCTCTTAGCAGCTCAGATTTCACATATAGATCAAGCGTCGAATGGTAGAATAATTACTGAGTAATGAACTGGAAAGGAAGAAGGAAGCGGCCGTGGTCTAAATGTGTTAAAGTCCTCGGATTTTCCCGGTGGATCCTGCGATAAGCACATCAGAGCTCAAGTAGTATGCAGCATACCGATATTTGAAACCAAGAAGCCCGGAATACGAAGCAGAAGCATGTCTGGTATGCAGTTGTGTAACGTGTGTGTCTGCAACCCTGCATCGCTTAGTAGTCTACTGTTAGGATCAGGGTCGTAAGTACTGGACTTGAAGAGCACAAGGAGTTAAGTCTCCGCTGGACGGATTTTCGTGAAATTTGGTATTAGGGACTTGTACAAAACTCTATCGAGAAAATAAAAATTTGCTTCAAATCAGGCAAATATTTTGGCAATTATTCAATAGTTACACCAACCACTACACGTATATAAAATTTACACATTAAAACATTAAAAACGCTCTGACATGTTTCGGTCCTAAGACCATCATCAGGGAGCTATATATTCCTTGCTAAAGTCACACTAGAAATAGTCACAGATTAATTTCGTTGTACAAGTTGGGTGTTGTGGCAGCAT
>Ga0123352_10002133_pt1 | contig 27318 bp, 13 predicted proteins | sample TergutLab28metaG_FD_89700 | JGI IMG/M metagenome (GOLD analysis project Ga0123352, IMG submission 89700) | Labiotermes labralis P1 segment gut microbial communities from Petit-Saut dam, French Guiana - Lab288 P1 | ecosystem: Host-associated > Arthropoda: Insects > Digestive system > Gut ... | reverse complement strand
TTTTCGCAAAAATTATTTTATTAAAAATACGGCAGATTACCGTTTTTTTAAAATTTAATCCCGCGTGAGGGTTTCCCCCCCCCCCCCCCACCTCCATTTCTATACAAAGTTTCTGAATCATTGTAATTAGTTTACAGGGTTATTTATCTCACGTAGAAAAACCCAACTGGACAGAGTCCTTGTACTATGTGATGGCATAATTCCCTGGGGATGAAGTTAAAGGGGAAACAGGGAAATGAACTGAGTCAATAACCAATTTAAAAATGCGAAATGGGGTTCCCCGGCATAGTGCATAGGCTGTAAGCTGACGCACACAAGTTGGTTGCCATTAACCCGCTGAAATGTCACCTGCTGCCCAAAAAAAAAAAAAAATGAAAATGTCAGTTCTACTAAAATAAGAAAACTTTTTTTTTTTGCGCCTGAGCCATCACAAGGCAACTATGTTGGTGCAGACGTAAATTTACCTCGATTTCTGAACACCTGAATATAAAGGGGTAGAGGAAGCATGAGTGTAAAGCTTTAGGCAAACTAGATCTCAGCCCGATTTGAGAGTATATTGTCGGTTTCAAGTTCCGACTGCTTTATCTCGACACCATCTGAATGATCCAAAGCTGAAATGGGCGTTGTAGGTCTGGTGTGGAGCTCACGTTCCAGTATTCTCATGACCATACACGATTCAGCTGTGAGGCCACTATACACTGTGTGCAGTTAAAGCCTGTCTACATATTTCATAAAATTCATTTATAATCTGCGTTTCTTATTTCATATGTTTAGTATGCTTGTCTTATCACCATTCCTTTCCTTATATTTGTGCTTCCACCAACTAATTTTTTACAAATATTCTCTTTTATCATACGTGGTGTGAATATAATGCCATCGCAAGTCAGTTCAGTAATATTTATTTTTTAAATCGTCACCATTACTGATACAAGACCGTTATGTACTCTTAAAACGTAAAAACGCTCGATGTATGGATATATACTTTAAAAAACTATACAAATTCTTGTTGTAATTTTTTTTCGCACTGTATGAAAATATGGCTATTTAATTTTTCTATGGTGATTATTAATAAACTGATAGCACTAAGTCATTTGGTGTGATGAGACTTATAGATCATGAACATGCCAACCAACTCTGCATGCAACACTTCTCTTGGGAGTTGACCACTTCAGTACGGAAATTGCAGGAAATTGTAAAGTTACAACGTAATCTGTCACGTACCGTACAACAAACTGAATCGTAATCCGTCAAGTTGGTGGAAAATATGTATAAGATAATTACAAATCTTTAAGGAGTACACTTATTAATTTCCAAATTTTCTTAATCCCGTCCTAACACTTAAGAAGGACAGCAAGCATAAAAAATTCTTCCTGTAACTTATCTCGTACTTTGTGGAAAGAAAATTCTTTATATTTCCGAAAAAAATGAAGGGGTTTGTAGCCATGGTATTTATAAAATACAAATTACTCTTCAATTATTTGCATATGGATGATTATGGTCTTATTAATATTTAGGAGAAATATATTTGACATCAGGTTCAGCCGTATACGGTTATTGAATATATTGTAAGGTTTTCTTGTTTGTTGAAAACGTTTGCGAGCTCAATCATGGAGTTCTATGCCCACATAAGTTGCTAGGTTTGCGTGGCAGCTAGAATATATGTTTTTTTTTATTTGTTTGTTGTTGTTACGTACGTTTCAGTGATTGCACACTGTCAGTTTGGGCGTTAATGTGCAGACAGCCAAAGTGATATACTCAAAATTCGCAGAGCGGCAGGCTCTTCCAGGGACGTTGTATGTTTGCAAGTTCTTAAAATAATCTCTTATTTCCTCTGTCTGTTTATCATTAACCTCTTAACTGGGTCTTTTCTGTGCTGCTGGTGTAATCTGCCGTGGGTGTTTAAATGCTACGAGTAGTTGTTCTATGTTTCTATAAATCAAGAGGAGCGGTGCCAACATAATGGGGGTTTCTCCCAATATGTAATGAAAAACTGATGTAAAGATGAATTGCAGCTCTTATTCACAATTCTTGTAACGTTGTTTTTTTATTTTTTTTCTAAATTTTTGTCTGTGTTGTAGAGTTGAAAACACGGTACTACACAGAGGGCTTTCTCACAGCCAGGACAGCAATATGATGACTATTTACTCTCTCCATTGTGGGGAAATTCGTGACTCCGAAACGTGCAACTAATTTGTGAATATACATTTTTATGGGGAAGGTATATTTAACGTGGCATGGCATAGCAGTGTGTGTGTGCCTCACGGCGATACGTTACAGAGCATTGTTAGTACTGTACTTATTCATTTACTGTTTCGATAAATTGACCGTTCACGTAAGTACACACCAGAATTCGAGCAAAACGTTTGGTTTTTCGTGGTTCTGCACTTAAACTCGTCGTTTGGTTGTCCAAGGAACGTGGCAGGTTCGGCCCGCAAATACACTGACATATTAGCTGAAGAGTACTTGGACCACTTGAACTGACACTTTACTCCCTTTTACCACAGCTTTTATGGCAACTCCTCTATGAAATTTGACAAATATTAAAAAAAAAAAAACTTGGTACTGGCAAAATGTCAGGAATTACAAAATATATAAGTTAAATATAGTCAAACACAACTTATTTACATCGCTTCTTTCTGAAAGAAGCGATGTAAGAGTACATCTTAATAATAAACAACATTAAATAAGATGTGTTTGACTATATTTTACTGTATGTTTTATGATTCTATACATCACAAAGGGGATATATCACCTGAAAGGTAATATGTCAGAAAATGTCTACAGAGACGTCCCTGCGTATCCTAGCAAGAGCGTTTGTTTATATTTCCCAAAACCAAAGGCTTTCTACGTGAATTATTGCAGTCCACTTACAGATCGAGATTTGATGTCGAAGATGTCCCGAGTAAGCAGGAGAGCTGACAATTCGACAGTCACTTCTTGTAACGGACGAGGTCAAAGTCGTCGCACTGTATCTGTTATTTGGGCGGGTAGGAAAGAGTCCGATAAAGAAAAAAAATTGTTTTGTCCACGAAATTCCATTCAAAACACGTAAATAAACTTGGTGGGTAGAACGTAGAATTTTATTGTGTTAAAAGCTAGTGAAATTTAAAGTCGGCAATAGGCAGTAAACGGTTAAGCTGAGGGAAACTTTTTAACGTCACGGCAGTGTAATTTTGATAGAAGAGTTACGGCACTTTTATATAATCGAACCTCTTACACACGACTCTTCAGATTTGTATAATGTGTTGCAGGGTCCCAAAATGTTAGTAGTGTAGATGTGTTTACAACAAGAGCTGTGAATTGATTGAAGCAAGCAACGCTGTTGTAGTTCCAAACATAAAATTCCCATCACATTTTGGCACTGTTGCTGAGTTACGCGTGGCGATGCAACGTTTCAAGCAGGTGGTGCTCATATCTGGTGAAGGTAAAAATAGTAATCTTGTCTCTCTTCACACTATGAAGACTTACGTGCTATTGGGAGTAGAGATAAGCTCCACCCATCCTTAACTTCAACATACTTAAACGCGAGTGGTACACTTCATATTCCGGCCGCTTTACTGAGGGAATAGACCCCACGTGCCCATTGACTAATTTGGTGGCTAGTCCTTAGGCCCAAAAATCAGTCTGGACCTTTCGGAAAAGAGAAAAATTTCTTACTCCTCCCGAGATTCGAACCCAAGATTTTCAAGACCATAGCATAGTCGTTATAATACTACGTGGTTCCACTACAACTTGCCTTGCTCGCACACTGATGCTTTTCGGACAGAGGGCTGCGGAGAATATATGGGCCTTTCTTATAACTGCATTACTTAATGACACTAATATCATGTTGTGTTAGTGATACAGGAATGAGTGAGTACAGTGCATTGGTGAAATGATACTGACGGAGAAACCTCGAAGTACTAGCAGAAAACATCTGTCCCAGTACTGCTTTTTCCACCATAAATTCCACGTGGATTGGTAGTTTTGACTACGGTGGAAATAGCAACAGTAGGATGAAGATGTCCGGATAACGGCGAGCTTCTTATTTTGTACGGTCTGCCATTTATTATTAGAGAAGTGAAGTAAATGAGGGTGAGACTAGCAATGCAAGCAGGACGCACTGGAGGAAAAAACACTTGAAATACTTGGTACAGGTGTGGAACAATATTAAAATGGATTTGAGAGAGATTATGAGAGTGTCAGCACCATTCACTTAATTAAGGAGAGTTCAGAGTGGGAATTTTGTGCATATGATAATGAAAGTTACGTAAAGGGCGGAGGAATTATTGATTAGCTAATTGACTAGTAGTTTCTCTGGGGACTTTTCTGCATGGACGATATTAGTCAAATCAGATGTTCGTAATTTATCTAGGAATAGACAGATACAATTTCTTAATTTCGTTCCTCTCCGCAGCAAATTGCTATACTAGTCCTCGCTGTGGAGGTGTATGGTACTCCGGCCAGTGCCTTCCTCAGGAAGACGCATTTGCACCCATTGAATAGGACGAAGTACTGATACCTACTTAAGAAAGTGGTTAATGTCGAAGGTTGATTCCCAGCCATCTTGTCTTGTTGCAGACTGGCAGCAGTTCGTGGCAGACAAGCTGTCAGCGTGGCGTCAAACCAACCTGGACTGGTTACATAATTTCACCGGCCCGATGCATATCCTGTTCTATGATAAGCTGATAGAAGATGTAGCCACGCATCTACAGGATCTTCTCCGCTTCCTAAGGCTCAACGTATCAGAACAGAATATGGCATGTGCTCTAGAGTGGCGTGAAGGCATTTACCGACGCAAACGGCGCGTCATCAACTTTGACCCCTTCACAACAGCCATGAAGCAGGCGTTGCGTAAAGAACAGGATGTGGTGTACGACGCCATTGCCAACTCTCCGCACAAATCACAGGCTCTGTCTGTAAAGCTACGGTGATGAATCAGACATTCGTATCGAAATAAGTCATAAGTGATGGCATAACACAATGAAAATTATAACCCTAGTCATTTGTAGCTTCTACATGAACATACAAGGAAATGATGCTGATTGCTGAAGTTTTGTAAAAGGCCCGCTTACGGGAGGCAATAAATTTCTTTGCTTACATAATGGGAAACGTGGACTGCCACTAATAAAAGTGATGTGGAGATGCGTGTGTTTACCGTAAGGGAACATCAGTAGCTTATGCTAAAAAAAGCTGTGTCCTTATCGGAAGGAGAGTAGATTAATTGGCAGATTCGACACTTGTTATTAAATTTACTGCTCACTTCCATCAAACATATTGCATCGCCGAAAAAGTATGGTCACTCCATAACATTATACATTTCCTTCATTCGTACGGTTCATCTGCAGTGACAAACATAAGTGGACAGTATAATCATTATCTTCCGGAAAATGACGAGTACCGATCGAAAACACTTATTTCATCAAGTCAGCAATTGGCTGCAAGGTATGATTCCCTTTCTGTGCTATGAAGAGTAGACGTAACAAAGGATTATTTTATGCTGTGTTTCTTGGAAATAGGTCAGAAATATTTATGTTAAGTGGCTGGAACTGGCAATTTATTTGGCTATAAATGTCTGCTTAAGCATCGAAAAAAAGTTCTTGTCAGCAATTTGGTGTAACAGTGTTCCTCGTCAAACGAGGGAATGTAGGATCTTTAGAACTGATACTAATTAGCAGTCTTTTGTTCAATGCGTATCTATTTATATGGTTGCCATCCAGATTTTGTAGTAAGAATAGCGTTATATATACATTTTTTAATCTGAATCTTTGATGGGAGGGAAGATTTATTAAGCCGATTTCTTTCCAATAGGCCTACAGTGTAGCTATACAAGCAAAGGGTCATAATCTCAATGTAATATTTGGTGCTTAGAGGGTGAATCGTAATCCTTAAATTCAATGAAACAGCAAACGTCGTACAATGCAGAAATAGCTTTAGAGCGTTGTTGTGTTTGTTGTTTATTTTATGCCTGCTTAGATACCAGGAAATATTGTCTCATAAAGCTCTTGCACAAGCGGCAGGAAGTACTATTAACCTTTCACACCAACGTCACAAATATTGTCGTCCTCGTCTTGAAATGTCAGAGTTCCATTAGACGCAATTTATAGCTGTAGTTACAGATTCTTGCATACCGCTTCAAAAATTCCTTCACAGTTTTGCATGTGAAAGTACCAGCCACTTCATCTTCTGGTGCAATAATGTGGGTGAATTTTGCCCAAATAAACATCTTCTTAAAATAATGTTCAAAAATAATAAACACATTATGTTAAAACAAAACGTTTCACGGATATTTTAACGTCCCGTAATAGATATCCTACTTCACAGTTTACCCTGGTAGGCATTTAGCCTATTTACCCACATACGTACTGAGAAATTATGTTCCCTCTTACAACTAGCGACTTTCCGAATCCCACCCCATCTTAACCCAATAAACCTAACTTTCTTTTTGTGAATAAATTTTGTGTGTTTACTACTTCCTTCCCACACCCCGCCTTCGCAAAGTATCTCAAAATTAAAGTATTTCTTGTTTGCTCTTGGGTTTGGGGATGCGTGATTATTACTCATGCCTTCATATTATTTTCACAGATTTATGGGCCTCATATGAATATGGAAGTATACTGTATATGGTCGTTAAATGTGCATGCTGCAGCAACTCTCATTCACTTTTCACTTAGGCCCTTTCGGGTGATGGCAGCTTTCGCCGCTATTTCAATTTTCCGGGGCTGGGGATACAAGCGTTTTTACTTCAACACGTTACACCGGAAGTTATGTTCTTACTCGCCATTATCGAAGGAGATGCCGAAAATATTTTCTTTCGATTTGAAGACAAGCTAGTTTATTGATTTCAAACTTTCGCCGTGTTCTGAATATTGTATGCTTTCTTCTGGGTAATTCCCCGGCGTCTGAATTGTATATGCCGACGTTTCGGAACACTCTGGCTGTTCCATCTTAATAGGCATGTAGGTACCTACCTGCCTATGAAGATTGAACAGAGTGTTCCGAAACGTCGACATATAAAATTCAGACACCGGGGAATTACACAGAAGAAAGCACACAACATGCTAGTTTCTGTTTGTAAGCGAGCTGACCGGAGGTAAGTAGTCACAATTGTAAGATAAAATAACGTCTATATAGGTTTGTGTAAACAAAGTGACACAGGTGGAACACCGGTCTGCCAAGAAGCCATGTCTATTGTAACATAGCGCAAATCAGGCAGAAGTTGAGAACCACTGCAAAGTTGTTAATTTTGCGAATTGGTAGACATAATATTTACCTATTATATTATTCCTAAATTACTTTCGGTATATCAAAAGAATATAAGTATCATTTGCGTGCAGCTAAAAAAAGAAAGAAAATGTGATTTTATTATGAATCAATGCCGACAGTTTCTTTTTGCCCAGATTTTCTTGAATATTCAAGTCTTACAGGATGTTACCCTTTGTCGTCTGGTAAAGCTTTCAGACTCTTGAGGGGGCTTAGTGCCTATATCTTCAGATTTATGCAGTCTGACAATGCATAGACCTTAAAGGCGGAGGCAGTAAAATTCTCCGAAACGTCGGTTAACAATTTACCAGTCGATACAGCGTAACATCCCAAAAGACTTCAACCTTTGTCAACTGCTCTGTAAAAATCTCATATCTATCTCAGATATACTTCTCATGGCGCACGTGTTCTTCTACGTGTAGTTTACGCAAAACGCAAACTTTTAGTCATATCAATGCGATGTCCAATCCCTCAGCTTGGGTAAGTTAAGGACATGAACTTTCGATAAAAACGTAGTCATTAAGTTGCAATATTTGCACGACTTTTTCACCTCTCTTAGTGGTAACAGGAGTTCAAAAATTTATGTTGCCTAAATTCTTTAAGTTAACGTAACTCCACGGAGAGGAGTCCTTTCTGAGAAGCTAATACGTCCGCGGCTAGGTAAGTAATTCTTCGCATTTTATGGAACCCGAAGGTTCATTATTGCATTCATAAGCGCCCACCACTTTTTCCTATCCTGATCCAGATCAATCCAGTTCATGCCTCTCTCCATCCCACGTCTTGAAGATCCATTTTAATATTATCTTACCCTCTAGGCCTAGGTTTTCCAAGTGGTCTCTTTCCATCAGGTCACCCCCACCAAAATCTGTACGCACCTCCCCTGTCTACCAAAGTGTCACATGCCCCGCCCTTCTCATCCCTCTTGATTTGATCATCCGAATAATGTTTGGTGAGGAGTTCCGATAATGAAATTCATCGTTATGTAGTCTTCTCGACTCCTCTGCTACCTCGTCCCCCATTAAACCCAAGTATCTTCCTCAGCACCTTACTGTCGATCGCCCTTATCCCATTTTTCTCCCTCGATGTAACCCGTACAAAACAAAGGCCAAAATTATAGTTCAGTGTGTCTTAATCTTCATACTTATTTTTGGATAGAAAATAGTAAAACTGAAGTTTCTACATCAAATTATAGCAGGAATTTCTTGAATTCGATCTGCTATTAATTTCTTCGTGAGTGGTATTTTGATTTCTTAAGGTTGTTCCCAAACACAGAATTGTTTCACTCTTTCAGAGATTGTATTACCAGTCTTTATTTTGTGATTCTGTCCTGCATTCTGATTTCTAGACACGGCCATATACTCAGTTTTCTCAGCATTTACTTCTAGACTTGGCTCCCTGCTGGCGACTAGTAAGGCTTCTGTGTTTTTCTTTATAGTACGTATGCTTTCACCCACTGTATTAATATCATCACCATAAACCCAGAAGCTTATGTGTACGATTTTATTTCAGGTCCTCCGGGTTTTCCTAGACTCCCCTAACGCCTTATTCTCAAGCAAATTTAAACAGAAATTGCAATAAATCATGTCCTTATTCCACACCAGAGCCTACTTAATAGAAAAGGTGTCAGACAAATGTTTGCCTACCCGAACTATGAGATAGGCTACATTTACACATCTTGTTTACCTTACTAGTTTCAGTGGTATACCGACCTCTGTGAGAATATTATAGGCCTTCTTCCTAACTGAATCGTAGACTTTCTTGAAGTCCATAAATAGTTTTTGCACTACGTCGTTTTCCAATTTTAGGCGATTTTGCAAAATTTCGAAAACGACTGTTAGCTTCGTTATGTCTGTCTATCGATCCGTCTGTTAATGTATCTGTCCGCCCGGCTCCCGTTGGACGGATTTTCGTGAAATTTGATATTTGAGTATTTATGAAAAATATGTTGACCAGAATTACGAGTACTTCACATGAAGACCTAAGTATATTCATCATAATATCTCGGTCATTCCTTATTAGAATGAGAAACGTTTCAGACAAAAAATTGTAGAGAAAATTAAAACACACTGTTTACGTTCAATATTTTTTCCGAAAATTCTGCCATTTATGAGATAACGAGGGAAAATGTTGTCGAGCTAGATAGGCCACAGATGACAATGTAATAGGGTGCATACGCATTGTATGCTGGATAACTACAGTTACGAAACCACACTCCGAACATGCAATACTTATTGCTTTTCCAAGGTAACGGTGGTTAGGCGAAAGCGCCTCAATGTTAAGGTTAGAAGTTCATCGTCTTGTACTCTAAAATATTTGAGGGATGCTGATTACGTGATCAGTAACTGACCTATTACGCCGAATTCTTCATGGATGATCCTCAAATAAATTCATCTGCCTATGGAGTTAAACTTGGCAGAAGGATTTGAACAGAACTGTGTACATAACTGATAAATTGATATGCCTCGATAATAACTACAATCTGTTTTATCACTTTCCTATGAATATACATAACACTTATCTCGGACGCTTGGTTATCAGAACTAATTGTCTTACCTCCTGCTTTAATCAATTCTGCTGGAAATTGATCAATGGATGGTCATTTTTATCCTTTTAACTTTTCAAAATTTATGAAAAGTGTTTGTCCGTCTGTCTACGTGATATTGTATCATGACGAGTCACATGAGTGGCGTGTTTGTGTGTCACGTACACACAAACACACACAAACATAGCGACATTTTTGTACCGCATACCTTATTCGGGGCACCATGTAATAAATTCCGTACCCACGTTATCGACTGCAATTACAACATACACTTTCTGAAGTAAGTTCGGGAAATTTGCTGAATGTCGTATCGTGGAATGGCAACATAGAATCGGTACGCCCGATACGCCGTTCGTATATGGTTCGCAGATGACGTATTATTATCATTTGCCTGATAGATGGCAGCGTGGTTCTGGGGCTGATAGTAAGATCGTCCGTCGATCCACAAATGTTGGCAATCAATAGCCCACAACTCCATGTTTGTGTTCAGCAATTGGTATTACAGAAATAAGAATTCTGGAAGCAAGTGCGTGAGACCGTATGTTAACAAGTTAATGTACTCTCTATGTTAACCAAAATACTTTGTGTTTGTCATTGCGAGGTGCCACAATATGTGTTTTTGTAAAAACGTAAGTAAAAATTGGCGCAGTATTGAATACTATGCTCATGTTAATGCATTCCAGATATATTTTATGCATAACGTGACACCTTTATTACATTCCAGGAAAATTAAGGCGCGTATACTTCCACAATGGGGTTCACATCGCCGTTTGGAAACTTGAAGGGGTTTACGAGCCGTCCACCGTTGGTGATTTTCACACTTTGTCTTACTGCGTTTGCACTGACCACACTGTCTCTTGCTTACTTCATTAGGCATTCGGAAACAGTTCCAAATGCAGTTCATAATATGGTACGTACAGCATAAAGTTTAAATTAAAATGACACGTTGTTTGTGCTCTAGACATTTAACTGTTTGTGAAGAGGTGGGTTGGCCAGGTTGGAGGTAAATAACTGTCTGTACACAGACAGATTATGGTTCATGTCAGGCTTATATTGCTTTAATAATTTGAGTGCACACAGGTTTTCAAAGACAAGAGGATAATTTTTGTATTTTGCAATGACATGTTTGTAAATAAAATGAAAATATTGGTTGCTGCTGTCAAGCACTGTGTGATATGATGCAAACAGCCTTCTAGAAAATGCCTATTGCCTTAGTATACAGTGGTTCTTCTCCCCTTTTGTGTGGAATATTTATTGTAAAACATTTAATTGCTAAATTTACGGTTTTCCTGCATGTACCTCTTCTATGCATTACCTCTGGTAATTTTGAGAATGGTACGCAGTTGCTGTATATGAAATTTGATAGTACAACTTAATGCTGGATAAGTTATTGTGGAAATGTTAGTTTCATCCAGATATTCCAGCTGCTTTTAACTAGTCCGAACTTGACCTTCCATAAACTTCTTACTGTGAGCTAATGGGTTTCTAACACTGAATGTAGTTTTTGTAAGGACCTACATTTTAAACTTTTAATGGTGAATATATTCAGCAACATATAAAGGTATATAGCAGTGTATAAGAAAAGACTGTTTTACACCTGTTTTAGAGTGTGACATGTGTACTGTTGTGAATGAATATGACAGCAGTGAGAGATGTAAAACAGTAAAGAACATTGCCCTGCAGGAAAGGTGATACAGTGTCTGTTGTTGTAAATAATATTTTTATGTTTCTCAGGACTGGAGCAGATTCCTGAAGCACCTGAGCAGCTTCAACTTATGTGTTATACCAGATGCAGCTGGCAACAGCAGCCGATCAGTGGATGAGGATCAGAGTGATACTGTTGGCAATGTCTCAATTGCTGTGACTGCATCTCTGAGTTTGGTGCATCAACTCAGTTCTCTGCCACACAACTTAACAACAGTAACAGGGTTTCTGCCACTTGGAGGTTTGAGTTTCAATAGTTCACACATGTTACAGATTGTAATAGAATTGTGCATTGACTGAAAATTTTCAGATATGCTTAGTTCTTAGGCGATTGACCTATTTATAGTCCATGGTTATGACTGGCTCTGTTCCAGTGCAGCATGTGGCAGTTTAAATGATAGCTTTAATCTTTGCAGTGATAAAAGTCAACAAATATAACTGGCACCTTTCATGGTGGAAAGAAACTCATCTCCTCTCAGTATGGTTTAATGTATTCCATCTGCTTTCAAAGAGGAAAAAGAAAAGGAGGCACATCTGTGCAAATAATACAGATGTGACCTTGTGTCATGTTGATGTTTGTTATCTTGGTTATAATGACATGATGTGCGCAAAGCAAGTGTTATGTCATGCAGCACGCGCATCACGGATCAAAAGTGTGACACTGAAAGTTTGAAAGAGAAGGCAAGAAAATGTCCACTTGTGTATTTAAATGTCAATGCTATGACTGAAGATTATCTAACATATATTTCCTTTATGTTATAGACCTGAGATAACTGAGGGATTTCAAACATAACCACAGGCATCCAGACAATATTTTTAAATAAAAATGTTTTTCAAACAAAATTTGTAAGATATATAATCTCATCACTTTTATAAGAAATGTTTGTACAAATTTTATCTCAAGATGTAAAACATTTCAAAACAACATTTTATAAATGTGTTGGCAGTTTCCTAAGTTGCCAAGTGACCATATGGATTTGTAAAGGGTTGGCTTATCCCAACACTAAATCTTGGGCACAAGAGCTCTTGTGTGCTACTGTCTGAGATGTTTCTGCCCATGGAACTGTGAATGAACTTTGCTACCTTTAATAAACAAATTATTACAGTTCTTTCGTTCTTTTTAAGACCATTCTGGAGACTGAGCATAGATAAACAGAGGGGAATAATAAATCGGCTTTGTAGGAATAGATTGTGAGGATTAAGCTGGGTCAAGCTATTTCAGGGTAGAGTACTGCGGTGTACTTTTTTGATTACTATCGTGAACCATTCCATATCATACAATAATGGAATTTTGTGATTGGTGGACTAACAATTAACTTTTCAGTCAAAATGCTGTATCAGGTGCTTAGTCAGTTTGTATAGTAGACCTTTGTAATACATGGTTTCATAAATTTCTTTGCTTGTTTTGGTGTGACTGCATTTATGCGTTTGGTTCAGTCACTGACATTTATACTTGTTATTCCAGAACTTTGAATGTCCTGCATTGTTAAATGGTCCAGTGTTTGATTATGGCACATTTTGCCTAGTTTTTATCATACAATTATTCGAAGCAAAATTTACTGTCATTTTCTTCATATTTGCTACTTGTTATTGTGTTACTTGTTCTTTCTTTTACTGTAGTGCTTCCTAGAACATGATACATTTTTGGCATTAATCCTGTTAAATAATTTGTTGTGATAATGGACAAGTACCATATTTACTTAAATACAAGACATGGTTTTTCTGTTTAAATTTGTTGCTTAAATATGTGAGGTTGTCTTAAATTCATGTGTAAAGTGCTGAACTGGACCATGCCAGACTGGATCACTCTGAAGTGGACTAGGCAGAGTCAAACCAAGGCCTGCATCGTCAGATGTACACAAACAAGTGAGGCCAAAGTTAACTGACAGAGTCTTTTTTTTTTTTACTTTGTCCGTTGTCTTAACTTTATAACACAGCACAGATGTTGCGGAAGAGGGCTCTATTTCCCTCAGCAGGCAAAGAAGCACCTAGCCTGGTGGACTGTCTTAGATTCACCTATTCCGAGTCACTGGGCTCTGTAGAAACAGTTACTTGTTAAGATATGCACCTGAGAACTGATCTAGTCCTTAGTACTTGGGCCCCTCATTAGTGGTGACTAGCTTACGGCCCTGTTAGGGCGTCTATCCTCTTTCCTCATGCTGAAATGGCAGTTCCTATTTTGCACCTCTGTTCTATGGTAGGACCTCCTGCTGGATATTCTTCCTGCCTGGGCCCAGACAGCTTTCCTCACCCTTTTTCCTTACATTGGTGGTCCCCCCCCCCCCTTCCCATTTCACTTCCACTTCTAATGTTTTATTTTTTCCTTTCCATTTCCTTTATTATTTACCAATTCTTCTCCCTTTTCTTCTTTCCTCATTGTATTTGTTTCCTTTTCTGCCCTTGCTGTACTACTCAGACACTTCTCCTCCCATCCGTCATTAAAGCCTTGGTTTAGCACCGAGAGACTACATCCCCACTCTGAATTTCAGTGTTACTGAATGTTCATTGTTCTCATCTCCTTCCTCCCTTAGTTCTTTTACATGACATTCATTCCACATTATTATGTTCCTTGGTCTCAATTTTGCCATGGTGTAGCACTGCAGTACAATATTTACCCCCCTCTTCTTTTTTGTTTGATGTTGCTATTTATTACTATTTGTTATGCTGGTTTTTACTTATTTGTTCTTTGTTCTAGTCTTCTAACCTAGTTCCTGTGTCACTTTGTCCCTTCCCATTCTTCCACAATTGGGTTGCATTTTATCCCGGCTCTCCACATGGTATTTTTACCATGCAGTAGTGCTGGGCTACAATGTCCCTCCTCCGATTGTTTTGTTTTAGATTATCCATTTATTAATCTAATATTGCACTTTCTTTCCTTTTCCTTCCTCCCACTTTGCTTATGTGAGTGTTCTCCTGTGTCTTGCATCACACCGGTTAGAATTTCTTCCATCACAGAGCATCTCTTTCCAAGTTGTACTGACTACCACCATGCCCTCCTTCCCAACCAATTGCACCAACCCTATTGGCAGACACTACACTACTGAACTTTTCACAGCCCACACTCTCCCCTGTAAAAACTCCATGTTGGGGCCACAGGCTTTCTTTTGGATTCTTGAACCCCGAGGATGGGACCGATAGTGTTTCCTGAAATGTCAGTAAGAAATTATCACTACTAGCTGCATAATAACCCAGAAGAGTGCAGTTCTCAGATCAAGTCCAAGGGTACCAACAGGAAAATGGCTATTGAAAAATTCAAAACTAACCACAAGACTCAAAAATAAAATGTGGACCAATCCACAAATTGAAAACCATAAAAACAGCCATGAATTCAGACTGATCAGACCACACACAACACATATATCCAGAATAATTGTATTTAAAATTCTGAACACTATCTGTGGAGAAAATTGTTTGTCTTCTGCATGGGTTCAAATACATTCGTAAACCAAGAAATATAAGTGCATTATTTAATCAGTGTGGATCATACCAGCGTAGTAGCACATTTCTCCAGAAGTGATTATGAAGATTTTTAAGAAGTGCTGTTTATCCAGTGAAGTGGGTGGGGCTGATGATAATGTGTTGTGGAAAAGCAGTTAAGAGGTTGGGAATGGTAGGAGTGAGTGTGAGGTAGATCAAGGCAGTGACTGTGAAGATGGAGATAATGATACTGATTGGTAAAGGTAGATAGAATCTGACATGCTTTGTGTATTAAGTGTATGAAATTAATAGTGAAGTGCTTGTTCTTAGCATACATTTATTATCAGGAGGTCATCTTGGATTTGGATGAATACATTTTCCCTTGGCAGACATGTTGTATTTTTGGGGGTCATTTTAGGTTAGAATGGTCTTGCATTTGTGTGACTGTGAGGAAATAGGTGATTTTTGAGTTCAGTGCTTTTGGCTGTAATATGGCATTTTTCCAATATTAGGACCTGTAGCTAGGCTAAGGAACCAGATTTTTATATGTTTCAGCATGGAGTAATATGTGTAAAACAGAGTCACTAGTGGGCGAAGGGACAGGACTGAACATGAGCCTGATACTGCCACAAAACCTGTCCCAAGCTGATGATGTCTGTGTCACCTTTGTCGGCCCTCGATCAGTCCTGCCTGTGGTGAGCGCACCACCTGCCTGCACACCATCACTTGCACCTCAGCAAGGGTTTACAGGGAGGTTGATGGGCCAGAGCAGGGACAGTGAGGTGTTGGGTGAAAGAGAGGATGATGACTGGTGTAAAAGTGGCACTGTTTTGAGGATAGCATACCATTCCAATCATGAGCTGATGGTTGTGCTTACTGAGGTACGTTTCTTGTTGAACTTAAGGGAATTGGACACCCTTTTTGGTTTGATGCTGACTGCACTCACTTTTATCATGTTCCCAAACACAGGAAAACATAAATTGTATGTTTGTCGGTTTTGTAGCTGATGCCCTTTATCACTGTTGCCACTGATTACTGAGTTTCTGAATGGGCTATTGACATGTTAGGCATCTTTTATTATGTGTGAACATCAGTTAGTCTTAATGTGCTAGTGAAATGCATTCAGGTCAGTAAGATTGTTCATTTGCAATATTTCTACGCAGTGTGCATCATGGGAAAAAATTATGCACATCAACAGTAACAGATTCAGTGCTTTCCTTGTGCTTCCAGATCATTGCTGATAGGTAATCTTTTTCTTATTTTCATATGTCAAATGACAGTAACATTCAAAATTTTAAATTGGTATGTTCTCAGTGCAAGTTCTGACCTATCCTGCCAGTATTTTCGTGTCCCAAATCACAGGAAAATTTATGCACGTCAACAGCAACAGATTCAATAATGTACAAAAATTACTAAGACTTGTGTTTTTCTTGTTTCAGCTGTGGTTTACATTAAGTAGGAACACAAACAGCCAAAGTAATGCATATCATTGTTACAAAAATTTTAATGCAGTTTATTAAATTACTTTATCTGAGTCTGGTATGCAGTGGGTGACACAAAATCATAGGGTCTATATCTTTGTAAAAAAAAAATCCAGTTACATTAAATTAACACTGACACCATTATTCAGGGAATTGACAGAGGAAGAGAAAGTGTGGGACAGTATGCTGTCTTATTAAGGAGTATAGGCGTTTTCTGAGATAAATTGTTAATATTTCAAGTTGAGTTCCACCATATATTGAAAAATATTTTGAGAAAGTCGGAGCTACTGCTTAGAGCCTGGAGGTTGGCACTTTGAGATTTTCTGTGACGTAAGTTGCATGCAGGCGATACAGATTCTAAATTCCTGATTAATGCTGGCTTCATAAGATTGAATGCTTGTGTGACAGCTGTTGTGTCCACTGATGTAATACAAAATGCTACCTCTAGATCCATCCTTTCTCCCTCCATTTATCCCTCATACATGACTGCATTTCTCAAAAATTATCATCTAAAGCTTTCCATGTGCTTCCAAATCATTGCTGATAGGTATTCTTTTTCTTATTTCACATTTAAAATCACAGTAACATCAAAAATTTGAAGCTGGTACATTCTCAGTGCCATATATATATGTAAATTCTGACCTTTCCTTTCCAGTATATTGGTGTCCTGAAAATATATTATTTGGACCCATATGTGAGCGGTGGCCCATTTTGACCAGTTTTTACCAGAGTGGCTGTCAATTAATTTAGTAAAGATTTTATAAAATGTCATTAAAATTTGTTTTTTGCAACAGCAGTACTGCATTGACAAGGGCAAGTGGGTGGAACTAATAGATGCTGTCAGACACGCCTAAGTGCAGTGAATTGTTAAACACTGCAGTGAATTACCATAGGTTTATTTAAGGAGCTACATGTAAATGATAAATACTGTATTCACTTGAGTGCAAGATGAGGCTCTTGCCTTTGTTTTGACACTTAAGTATGTGAGGTTGTCTTAAATACGTGTAGGAAGCGTCCATCCAGATCACACCATACATGATTGCTCTGAACCAGACCATGCAGAGTCAAACCAAAGTCAGCATTGCCAAATCATGTGAGATCTACGCTTTTCCGAGATATTGATGCAGGAAAGAGTGGTAATTCTGCAGCAACATTTCAGGACAGTGTATCAGGGTTCAAGAAACCCAAAAGATAGAATACAGCATGACAGAATTTAATTGACACATTCTTCTTTTTTGGGACTTTATACATCATATAATTTCTTGAAGATGCATGATGTTCTGGAAGCTGGCTCTGTTTCTATTTTCAGACAAAGAAACATCTAACCTGGTGGACCCCTTAGACTGAGTTATTCTTAATCGCTGGGTACTGCAGTATCTTGTTAAGATATGTATCTGAGAACAGATCTAATCCAAGGGTAGTTAACAGTAAAATGGCTATTGAAAAATTAAAAATTACCTGCAAGAGTAAGAAATATAACCTGGACCAATCCACAAATTAAAAGCACAAAAGAGCCATGAACTCAAACTGATCAGACCACAGGCATGCAGGAATCAAGTATTTAAATTCTTAACACCACCAAAACCATCTGTGGAGAAAATTGTGAATATTCATGGGGTCATACACCAAAAATTATAAATCTATTATTTGGTCCATATGGGTCATAATGGTATGGCAGCACGTCTCACCAGAAGTGACTTTGAAGGGTTGTAAGAAGTGTTGTATATCCACTGCAGTGGTCAAGACTGATGATAATATGTGGTGGAATGACGGTTAAGAGGATGGGATTGATAGGAGTGAGTGTGAGGAAGATGAAAACACTGACTGTGACGATGGAGACAGTGACACTTATTGGTAAAGGTGGATAGAATCTGACGTGCTTTGTATATTAAGTTAGTAAAATGTTTTTTCTTAGCAGACATTTTATTTTTTGGGGGTCATCTTGCATTTGGGTAAACACAATATTATGTGAACTTGACAGTTTCAGTGTTTGTAGTGTTCATAGTGCAGTGTACCATATCAGTTTCTGCTTGAATTGATTAATGCCTTGTCTGACTCACGCCTCATGTTTATGCTTCAAGAAGTTTGTGAATTTTGTATAAGAACATCCCTCACAACAGGTGGTAGGACTGCACAGTGACTTTTATTTGTGTTGAAGCAGTATGGTAAAATCAAATTGTTGTTGCCGGCCATGATACATTGTTCGTAATATGACTTTTCAGAGCGAGCGTTCCGTAATCAACCTTCATCTTATGCACACCAGCTACTTCCTGTTTGTGATGGCCATGATGCTGGTTTGCTATGCACTTATTAAAGGAAAATCAAAGCAAAAGGCCATTCTTGTAGATAAGGTACGGTTTTGCAGTACTATAATACATGCAGATTTCAGGTATACACTGTGTTAAGATGGAGAGAAATATCATTTTGAGCAACTACATTATGTCTTACCTAAACAGAAGAAATAATGGAGAGGGGTGCTGTATGAATATTTGGAGGTTCTGAGTGCATTAGTTGTTGTTTTGTCTCTTTCACTACTCTTGGTCTTGGTTCATAACACTGTTTAAATACTGTTCATAATTCTTTTCACCAATGGAATTATTTGTACCATATACAGGTTTCATTTCTTCATATTTCATTCAGAAATCTTAACTCCATGGTGCATAGTTTTTCTTGAAGAACTGTTAAGTTTTCAGCTAATCAAAAAATTTTCCAACTGGAATATTATCATCCCACCCATGCATATGGGTTCAGGCATGCTCATTGTTTCAGGTTTTCCAGTTACTAAATATTCATCATACCAAAATTGCTCAGCTGAAATGTATAGGACTTGTTCTGATCTATGTTTAATGTTGCTTACTATTGTTATTTTGTAGAGGAAATTGGTAGAGTTTACATGTAAAGCAGGTATTACAGTGTATCAGTTCAGTTCAAAGGCTGGGTGCTTGGTTATTTGTTTTTGAGGAACATATTTGCAGTTAACAGTGCTTGTAAACTAGAAAAAATAAAACTCTCCTGGGTTTGACCTTTGTGCTTTTATCAGTCTTGGAGAAAGGAACCTTCTCCATTGACATGTGAAATTTTATTAGTGGGTCATGGAGAAAACCCAAGTCTAATCATAAGGTACTGTTATTTCTAAAAGTTTGGGTTTTTCCATCAGTCTTGTTAAAAGACTTGAACAAATTTCTTTTCTCATCACTGCTTGCTGCCAAGATCTGTCTAGCATTATACTGGAACTGACTTTCTGCATGTTTAGAACATAAGCGACTGTGAAGCTCATAGTTTCTCTGTTCATGCACAGTTGTTCTGCGGTCTTACACACAGTCACCTAGTGATTATTTTCCACATTGTCAGTCAACTTTTCACTTTTGGATCAATCCTTGAAGTTGATGAATGTTCAGATCTTTTACCACTCTTTGTGGTTTTTTGGACCCTACAGATGAAAACACTATGATACCTCCAAACATTACTAACTGCTCATCAGTCTACATGTTCTTACATTCCAGCAGACTTCAGTCATCATTATCATTTGTGTTTTGTAACATGAAAATGCATAATCCATAAATAATTCTTTGTTCTAATCAATTGTCTCGGCTTCATAAACTTTGGGTAACATTTCTTAAATACTGAAATTTTTCTCCAGTTTAACTAAAACTATAATGTTACTTAGTGCATACAATATACCACTCAAGGTTTTGTTTTACAAAGAAAACATGATCCAGCACTTAGCAACTTTCTAACACATTGGCATTTGCTGCATTAAATCGTCTGTTCTGATATTCTTCGGGCACCATTTGATAGACATGATGGTGTTTTCATGCAGTTTCTTGCATGACTCTCTGAAACTTTTTGTCTTGATATTTCGTGAAATTTTGCTTGAATTATGGCTGTAAGTGTGAAATTAGTAGTACAGGGAATGGATTAAAATGAGTGTTGATTTAAGTATATTAACACTAGACTTCATTCTTCTCATACTTCTTACTAGCATTGTGTGATTAATTTTTACAAAATGTTGATATTAGTTATTTTGTTTCAGGTGCCATTAGATCCTTGAAGGCAGGTTTGTGCTGAATGTGTGAAGATGCCATGAGAGAGATTAGATGTGAATTACAGGAATTTCTGTGTTCAAAAGACTGCAGTTGATAAGATGACAATGGACATAATGTCATGTCATAATTCTTTACTCACATGAACATTGTGACATATTTGTTACTGCTGTTAGTTGAGCTTGAGTGACAGGATGTGTGCCATGGAAAATAAATTGTGTTGAACTAAGAAATGTGAAGTGTACAAAACAGATATGCCATATGTATGACCTTTTGCTTGCAGTAAGATTTTATAACGTTTCTCCTGCATCAGTGAATATTATGTTTGCAGCTTTCAGGTCATTTATTTTACTGAGATTACAAGTATACAAATAGGAGCTGGGATAACATAGTATGTATAGTGAGTTGGCTGTGGACTGGATGAATCAGAATTTGAATCTCAGCAGGGACAGGAGACCTCTCTGTTCCAAAATTTCCAGACAAACTCTTGAGGTCCATCCAACATCCAATTCATTGTGTAATGGACTTCTTGCCCATGGATAAAGTGGCCAGGGTATGAAGTTGACCACTAATCTCCATTTAGAGCCAAGGTTAAGAATCAGTGCAGTGACATGCATGCCTTTTCAATATGCCTTCATTGTGTGGACAGGAACATTTTACCTTTTACCGTGTCTTTGTGTGTGAATATATTGACAATAAGAACATGGTTGATCAGCAGTTTTTCTGTTGCTGTTCTCAAGAAATATTTGCATGTTTTTCCTTTTTTTTTTTTTATTTGGAATTAATAGCAGCTCAGCCATTTCCTTTTGACAAGGATGTTTTCTTCTTCTTTATCTTGCTCATTAGCTTATTCTTTGTGCTTGCATGTCTAAAAAAATTGTCTCTTTCTCTTTTCAGAACTGGGGAATTATGTAGTATGATGCCAATTGGGACTTGCTGTCCTGTCAGGGTTTGCTTGGTTTTAATCACCTCCAAGGGAAATATGTTTTAGGCAATGATGACTTCCTGTGACCTTATCCTCAGCTGTCACTTGCCATTATGGTACAATATCTTATTCAGTACTGGAACACTTTCGTAGTTTATACAGTGTTACGAAATGAAACTACAAGGACAGAGGGCACTCTGTCTTGGTTTTGTCATGTTTCTAGGATACCTGATTTTTTCACGCCTTGAGATGTATGCATCCCCCATTCTTCCTTTTTTACCTTTCTCTCTCTCCCCCCTCAACCATCTGTCTTTTTTTGTTGAGGGGGGGTGGTGGTGTGGTCTATATTATTCATATGACAGAAGAGCTGAAAATACATAAATATGAATTACTGCTATATCATTTACACCTTTTAATGTTGCTGTCAGTAGTGTAAGATTTTAGTTAGTAAGTAAGCTTGTTGAATCTCCAAGTACCTCTCAGATGTGAGGACGTACATCCGAGGAGGAACTGCTATACACAATTTATCATAATTTCCGCACAGGACTAGATTGAGTAGAAGAGGTTTGGTGAGGCATTGCAGACTGACATCAACATTAATGAAGTCTAGAAGAACTCAAGGAAATTGTGCCTGCAGCAATGCAATTATGTGTGTCTGAATAAATTATAAGTGCAGACACTCCCCAGTGTAGTTAAGTGTCCTGTTCCACAAACCTTTACATAAACTCAAGTTTTATGTATGTTGGAATTTGACCCACTACCCACCAAATATTGTCATAGATGGTTGAGGCACTGTGCTACAAACAGGAAGGTCATGGGTTCAATTCCCAATGTCATTGGAATTTTTCATTGACAAGGTCCTTCTGGCCGCACTGTGGCCCTGGGGTTGACTCAGCCTCTAACATAAATGGGTACCAGAAATATTTCCTGGGGGTAAAGGTTGTCGATGCCGATTGTCTTGCAATCTGGGAGCCTCAACCTCCTGGAACCCTCAGGGTCTTGCCCAGGCCTGTAATGGGATTGCTTTACCTTTACCTTTTACCCACCAAATATGTGTGTGTGTATGTGTGTTTGTGTATATACACACACACACACAATTGTATTTATTAAGTAATCCAATGAGTGTCTACTCAGACATTTGGCAAAGTGTAATTGTATTAAAACCTCACATATAAGTGGATACAGTAATAAGGCAATAAAAATAGTGTAAATAAGCATGATTTCAGGTTTCCATCACTGTGTAAATGAAACTTTCACTCTTCCAGGATGTTATGCAACATAGATTGGTAGTTATTGACGTGTCAGGACAACCTATCAGTCCCGTCTACGAGGTTTGGGAGGTGCCTGTATTCCTCTGCCACCTCAAACACGCCGTGCTTTCTTTCCCATTAAAAAAAATTGGTATACATTTCAAAACTATTATTTTAGTATATATTATTATCTTTTTGGAAAATTATAAGTCAGAAGTTGTATAAGTAGAGTGTGTCTGTAATTATATCCACACCTGAACACTGGCACATACTCTTTCAGGGTGATAAGTTTGATAAAACACATTTTACTGACTGTGAGGGTCCAAATATTCTGAATTAGCAGTAAATACAAATGCATACTTCTCAGTGTTGCACAATCTCAGTGTCCTTTTCTGGTTTTGAAGAAACTTGTAACTCTCTCAGAACATGATTTTTAAGTCTTTATGTCTATTACATTGCATTTTCAGACAACGGTATTTATCATACCTGGATTTTCAACTGTCATATGTCAAAAAAACAAGTTTATTCTGAGCCATTCATTTCTAGGAACTATGTGATAAAATGGATGTGAATAATGAAATATTGTATGTGGCAGAAAACTGGGAGTTTCTTTGGGGTGGATGTGTGAGTTAAGAAACAACTTTTGATACATAATATTTATTCATACAAATATTTTATCAGTAAAAACACACTTCAGGCATGATACAATGCATTTTACTTATGGTCCAAATATTCTGAACTAGCAGTAAATAAAGAGTGTACTTCTCTATTTAGCACAATCAATTTTTTTTCTCAGTTTGAGGAAATGTGTTGCTCTTTCAGAAACGTATTTTGAAGTCATGTATGTCCATTCCATTACTTTTCCAGACAACTATTTGTGATACCCAGGTTTTCAGCTGTCAAAGGTATTGGGTAGAAATTTTATTCTGAACAATTTATTCAAGGAACTGTGTGATAAAATGAAGGAGAATAATGAAACATTTTATGCGTTAGAAAACCAGAAGAGTCTCTGGAGTGGACGTGTGTGTTAACATAAACTTCTGATACACATCAGATTTGTACATACAAATATTTTGTCAGTAAAACACAATTTGGCCTGGAATATATTCATGTGCACATCTCAGTGGCCATACAATCTTAAGATGTGGGTCTGTGGCCACTCCCTTGCTGAGACTTTGGGTTTGAATCCTGCTGGGGGCATGGATGTTGCTTGTGAGTGTTGTGTGTTGTCAAGTAGAGGTATCTGCATTGGGCTGATCACTTGCCTAGCAGATTTCTACAAAGCTTAGGGTTTCCAATGAGTGTGATTGCAAAGCCCTGTAAGGGTAGGCTATGACCCAGAATTTGGTTGAAGCATTACAAGAAGAAAAAAAGTAATGTTATCTCTCCCTACAAGGCCTGTTATAGATACTATGAAACCAAGTTCCATTATTGCTATAGCAAAACTTATTTTCACAGTCTGATTAATACAGTCCAGGAACAAAGTTGTCATGCATGCACATTTTGTGTGTGCGTGAGAGAGAGCATGCGCGCGCATTACTTTACTGACTGTGGCTAATGTACATTTCTCTTTTAGTGTTCTCTGTTAGGTGTGTAGTAGGAAACAGAACAAGTACGTTTCTATGTAATGTAGATATGTTAAGTTCAAAGATCGAAAACGCTCACTGAGCGGAAAAAACGACCGCAACTTGTTGTGGCATTAGAGAAACAGCCACAATGCGAAATTTCGTGTTGTTGCTGTTTTTAAACAACCGCAACGCTTGTGGCATGTGAAGATATGCCATGATGCGAAAGTCGTGTTGTGGCTGTTAAAGGAAATGACCACAACGAGTTCGGACTTCATGAAAATACCATAAGGTGTCGTGGTCGTTACCTTTTACAGCCACGACGCGATGTGAGACAGGTTTCAACCTGCCGAAGGGTAAGTTAGCGTCAGTGTCATCAGTTAGCCAGTGATCGAGCTGCATGTTGGTGTTTGTTACAGCCATGTCTGTCGATAGTGTGAAGATCTTTGATGACAAAGTGAAGGAGCTGAATGACACAAGCAGTCATAGGAGCTTGTTTCTTGATAACGAGCGTTACAATAACATTTGACGGGAAGTTAAGGAAGCTCGGATATTGCGAAAGAATAATCAACCACTGACTTCGAAACATTACCGGCGTCTTAAAAGATACGATGTCACGAAGATCGGCGATACGCAGAAACGTACTGAAAGTGGCTCAGTCGAAAATGATGATTCAAATATTTGTTATTACTGTAAGACGGATGAGCTGTTTGATGTCTCGGAAACAGCACATGTCAACATACGACACAAAAGGTAAAAGACACTGTTTTGTTTGTGATTCGTAAAAACATTCTCTATCTCTTCCTTTCCAAATTTTTGTTTCTTTCTTTCAGTCATGGAAGCTGAACTGAAAAAGAGGTATTGCAACGTTACTTGACACGTGATAAACCTTTATTTGGCACTTTGTGAGCAGTGTCAATTGAAGAAAAAGACACAGAAACGGGGATTAGTTGTACGTCCAATCCTTTCACATTACATGAATTCTCGGTTCCAGGTAGACTTGATTGATATGCAGTCTGAATCAGATGGATATTACTGATTCATTATGACCTATCAAGACCATTGGCCAAGTTCACAAATCTTCGTCCCCTGAAAAGCAAAACCGCCGAGGAAGTGGCCTGTCAGCTAACGGACATATTTTGTATGTTCGGTGCCCCATTCATACTGCAGAGCGACAATGGCCAGGAATTTGGAAACAAAATAATAAAAAAACTTGGCTGATTTGTGGCCATGAATGAAGTTCGTGCATGGAAAGCCGAGACATTCTCAAAGTCAACGATCAGTTGAAAGATCCAACCAAAATGTCCGAAACATGCTGGTTGCTTCGATGTCCGACAACAACACGACAACCTGATCTGAAGGACTTCGGTTTATCCAAAGCAAGAAAACCCGAGCTCTACATTCAGGCATCAAGACAAGCCCTTATAAGGCTATGTTTGGAACGGCGCAGAGGATCGGGCTTGGGGATTCTCCGCTCACTGAAGACTTGTACTCTTCAATAGAAACTGAAGAAGACCTGGAACAGCTATGCAGGAATGAATATTGGTCGAGACAAGGAAGATAAGGAAGAGGCCAACCAACAGGATAGAAAAGATAAAGATGAGAATCAAACCAATGACACTTCAGAAGAAACAGTAGAGAAGGAAGACAACAAAAAAGTTTACTGTGTGTTTTGTGAGAAGGAGTCATCAGGCGCTCACAAGTGTTCAGTGTGTGACCAGTTTTTTAATGCTGTTTGTGGAAGTTACAGTGAAGACAGTGAGGGTTTTGGACTGAAAGTCACTTGCAACCTCTTTGTAAGGAAGAATCGAATCATCATTGAGCGAGAAGGTGCAAAATCTGGTCAGGAACAACAATCTCAAAAAAATGGTTTCTCTCTACAACTCAAGATTTCCAGCAGTTGATATTGGGACAAACGTTGTGGTCAGGGTGCCTGACCTTGATGGAGGACGTCTAGCCCCCAGAAATGTCCTAGCAGATGTCGTTGATGTCAACTCTTATGGGCTTTATCTGTTGGGCCCGAAGGAAGGCCTACTTGAGCGGCTGTATGCTCGCAATGAATTCACAACTGCCGACAGCAACTTCATCAAGGCACATAATGTGCCCTCAAGTTCACTATCTCTTCGGTCAGCCTAAATGATAACGTCTGGAAGCAAGCAGGGATTTGTAAGCTGCCATTGTAAGAGGTACTGCATCGATAAAAAGTGCAAATGTCTTTCGAAAAATATGAAGAATAGTTCTAAGTTTCATTCTCACAGCTCCTGCAAAAAATAAATGAGTTTCGCCATTGTTTTCATTAGGCCAACGTTACGTGTATTTTTATCAATAAATTACTAAACTTACAAACAGTTTATTTAAAAGACATTTCGCGTTGTGGCTGTTTCTTTCATGCCACAATGCGTTGTGGTTGTATAAAACAGTCACAACACGCAATTTCGCGTTGTAGCTGTTTCTCTAATGTCACAACGCGTTGTGGTAGTTTTTTCCGCTCAATGAGCGTTTTCGATCTTTGAGCGTAACATAGTTATGAAGTCATAACTATTATGAATATGTACGTGTTTGTAGGACCTGCATATGTAACAATTTATTTACGAGGCCTGTCCAGAAAGTATCCAGCCACTAAATATATAAAAAAAAAGTAACTTACCTAGGACAATGGCATCTTAGTCCCCTTCAAAGTATTCCTCTTGGGACCTCACACACATATCCCAGTGTTCCTTCCACTTTTCAAAACAATCTGCAAAGTCCTTTGTCAGGATTGCCATCAGCTGCCTCGTCGCGGTCTCCTTAATCTCGTGTGCGGTCTGAAATTTCCTCCCTTTCAACGGCGACTTTAGCTTTGGGAAAAACCAGAAGTTGCAGGGAGCCAAATCTGAGTCGTACAGGAGCTGACAGACCAGGGTGATGTGATGTTTTGCCAGAAAACCTGCATGAGATTTTAAATTGAGCCATCCCCGTTGTGTGTATATAAACAATAAGTGTGGGTATCAGTCAATAACACAACAATATCTAAAAAAGATGTTTAATACAGGATGAAGTAAACTACATGTTTCGGCCTAATGTGGCCATCATCAGGTTTACACCTGAAAGTATGGTGGTATTGCTTTACAGGATTGGTATGGATATGTCACGATGGTGAGATCTCAGCA
>Ga0123352_10002130_pt1 | contig 27352 bp, 13 predicted proteins | sample TergutLab28metaG_FD_89700 | JGI IMG/M metagenome (GOLD analysis project Ga0123352, IMG submission 89700) | Labiotermes labralis P1 segment gut microbial communities from Petit-Saut dam, French Guiana - Lab288 P1 | ecosystem: Host-associated > Arthropoda: Insects > Digestive system > Gut ... | reverse complement strand
TCGGCGTCTGCATCTGCGTCGGCATCTGCGTCGGCATCTGCGTCGGCGTCAGCGTCGGCGTCGGCATCGGCGTCGGCGTCGGCGTCTGCATCAGCATCGGCGTCGGCGTCTGCGTCGGCATCTGCATCTGCATCGGCGTCAGCATCTGCATCAGCGTCTGCATCTGCATCTGCATCGGCATCTGCGTCTGCATCGGCATCAGCGTCTGCATCTGCGTCTGCATCTGCATCAGCGTCTGCATCTGCATCTGCGTCGGCATCAGCGTCGGCATCTGCGTCTGCGTCTGCATCAGCGTCTGCATCAGCATCGGCGTCGGCGTCGGCGTCGGCATCTGCATCGGCGTCAGCATCGGCATCTGCATCTGCATCAGCGTCGGCATCGGCGTCTGCATCGGCATCGGCATCGGCGTCGGCGTCTGCATCGGCATCTGCATCAGCGTCGGCATCAGCGTCGGCATCAGCATCTGCGTCGGCATCTGCATCAGCGTCTGCATCAGCATCGGCGTCTGCGTCGGCATCAGCGTCGGCGTCAGCATCGGCGTCTGCATCCGCGTCTGCGTCGGCATCAGCGTCGGCGTCAGCATCGGCATCAGCATCAGCGTCTGCGTCGGCGTCAGCATCGGCATCAGCGTCTGCATCGGCGTCCGCATCGGCATCTGCATCAGCATCGGCATCAGCGTCTGCATCAGCGTCTGCATCTGCGTCAGCATCGGCATCTGCGTCAGCATCGGCATCTGCGTCGGCATCTGCGTCTGCATCTGCATCAGCGTCTGCATCTGCGTCAGCATCGGCGTCGGCATCTGCATCGGCATCTGCATCAGCGTCTGCATCGGCATCAGCGTCTGCATCGGCATCTGCGTCGGCATCAGCGTCTGCGTCGGCATCAGCGTCGGCATCTGCATCCGCATCAGCATCGGCGTCAGCATCGGCATCAGCGTCCGCATCTGCGTCAGCATCTGCATCTGCATCAGCGTCTGCATCGGCATCTGCATCTGCATCAGCATCGGCGTCTGCATCAGCATCGGCGTCCGCATCTGCATCCGCGTCTGCATCCGCGTCTGCATCGGCATCTGCATCTGCATCCGCATCTGCGTCAGCATCTGCATCGGCATCAGCGTCGGCGTCAGCATCGGCATCTGCATCTGCATCAGCGTCGGCGTCTGCATCTGCATCTGCATCTGCATCAGCATCCGCATCCGCGTCTGCGTCGGCATCAGCGTCAGCATCAGCATCTGCATCGGCGTCGGCATCAGCGTCTGCATCAGCATCAGCGTCTGCATCGGCATCTGCGTCCGCATCGGCATCAGCGTCTGCATCTGCGTCTGCGTCTGCGTCGGCATCAGCATCGGCATCTGCGTCGGCATCTGCATCGGCGTCTGCATCAGCATCAGCATCGGCATCAGCATCTGCATCTGCATCGGCATCAGCATCTGCGTCTGCGTCGGCATCTGCATCTGCGTCTGCATCTGCATCTGCATCAGCGTCCGCATCGGCATCTGCATCAGCGTCGGCGTCGGCATCAGCATCGGCATCTGAGTCGGCATCTGCATCTGCATCTGCGTCCGTATCCGTATCAACATCTACATCAACATCTACATCAACATCTACATCAACATCTACATCATCAGGTGGAACAATGATAACCCTTTGCCCATGAAAGGAATACTCTCTAACATCAAAGGTGTCTGGATCTAATCTCTGAGTGTTGATATTAGCGATTACAGAAAAATTACCGTTTCCATCTATAATGCGCAACGATACGGCATTTGATGCTTGAATAACGAAATGCCAATGCGCCATCAAAACATCTTCAAAAACGACTAATGCATCCTCTTGATTAACTATGTAAAACCTTCCTAGCGTTGCCCAATCTTCAGGTGCACGCTCTCTTACAACTGCTGATACGGTACCAATTACAGTGCCACAATCATCAGAAAGGTATACGTTAAAATCAACGCGTTGCTCGTTACTGTCAGCTGTAGCAAAAGTGTATCTATAGTCCTCTTCGTCAGCGTCTTCTTCATCTTCTTCGTAGTCTTCATCATACTCATATTCTGAGTCAACTACGTAATCTTCCTCAACGCTTTCTTCCTCTACAACATCTTCATCGTACTCATACTCCGGGTCGATTTCGTACTCTTCGTCAGGAGTATCGGTGTTTTCCTCAACGCTTTCTTCCTCTACAACATCTTCATCGTACTCATATTCTGAGTCCGCTTCGTACTCTTCGCCAGGAGTATCGGTGTTTTCCTCAGCGCTTTCTTCCTCTACAACATCTTCACCGTCATCGGTAATGTCAACGTCTTCATCAACACTCTCGTCATCCGTTGTGCCTTCTTCAAGTTCATCCGACTCTTCGTCGTCATAGCCACCTTCATCAGTTTCGTCGCCGTCGGTAATGTCTTCATCCTCAACGATCTCACTATCTTCATCGGTAATTTCAACGTCTACATCAGTGTCAATGTCCTCTGTCTCACTTGGGCCAAAATCATAGTCCGCACCACCGTCTTCCGGCACATATACTTCTTCCTCGGTCACGTTGTCAATTACATAGCCTGAGTTATTGAAGTCCGTCTCGGACGGCATCTCGCTATACGATACGTCAATTGTCTCAACATCCGGAGCCTTGCTCTCTTCTTCTGCCGCATATACCCTGAGAGTCATGCCGCTCACTGTCACCGTTAACGCAGTGAACGCCATAATCATCTTAGCCTTTTTCCAAAGACGGGATTTTGCACGTTTTTCACTCAAAATCCTTTGATACGGCTTCCTTTTTCCGTTCATGGACTACCCCTTTCATGAAGCTTTTCTTGCATAAGAAATTGCTTAATATTTCAAAAAGCTCAACGACGTCACAAAACCTATACACTCCAAAACGCTCAAAAAGACATTGGAGCAATAGCAAGCGCACAAAACCATAGTTAAACAAGCTTATAATTCCATGGACTTTAGTTTTTGCCGAATAAGCTATTTTGGCAAATTTATCATTTTGATAAGTGGCCATTTTTCAAGTGTGCATTACAGTTTGAGCTAATGGCCACTATCAACATTAAGTATCCAGATGCTTTTCATTCGCCATCTCTCTGCTAAAAGATGAGCGCCTGTTAAAAATTTAAGAACTTCTTGTAATATTTATATTTCTTGACGGAACATCTGACTGGTAAACATAATCTGCGGCCGGCAATGTGAACCATATTTGGCGAGATGTATTACTTGGCTCAATGGTTCCCAAATTAAAGTAAATTCGACCATTTTCCATCCAAAATCCACCTACGTCTCCACCAAAAGTCAATTCTCCAAGTTCACTTTCCATTATATGGAAAGGAAATCCTCCAAGCAGATCATAGTACAAGAAATTAAGCTTGCTTATACTTACAATTGAGTTGTACGCATTTACTGTATTCGTCATAGGGCTATCTACTCGTAAAGTGAGGGTCACATTATCACCTGCTACAATATCGCCTGCTATTCCCCCATTTTGCTCCGTCGTCCACTCATAGAAAGTATAAAGAATTGCTATCTGCCTAGTCTCACCAATAACGTTAGTGTCGTAAGGTAAGCTTGTTACACCTTCATCTGTCTGGGTTGCGCTAACTGGGTCTCCAGCAACTAAGTTAAGACCCGCTACTATAACAGCCCAATTGCCGTTTGGAGCAACTACAACTGTTCTGGTAACGTTATTCGGTAAAGTAACAACTACTGTCGCGCCCGGTATACCAGTGCCTCTTACAAATGGGTCACCAACATTAATATCGTGGATTGGCGGCGGTGGCACCGTATGATCACCCTCGATGGTAACACTACCGATGGACACTGGAACATATACCTGTCCGCCTCCCACTGCGAGGTTGTCATCTCCTCTGTCAAGAGTTACGGTAGCTACTGAACCAGCAGGTGCACCCGCTGGGATCACCACGCGAATATCTATATGGCCGCTAAATGTCGGACCAAACATACCCTGTGGCCCTTGTGGCCCATGATTCCACATAAATCCACGCCTCTGTGTTCCAACTGGACCGCCCTGCGGCACAAGTGGGAGGCCAAAGCCGTCAATACCTACGAGTACCGGAACCACAAATGTCAATGGATACCCTGGGGCAAAATCCCCAAGGTCAATGAACATTTGGCTACGGGCAACCCCCGTATGAGTAAATGGAATCCTTAAAACTGTCTCGGTTGTGCCAACTGGAACGGTTACATGCGGAACGTCGAACACCAATTCTGCATTGCTTAATGGTACTGGGATTTGCGCTATTACTTCTATAGGCGCAGAAAGGTTCTGCATGACAAAAAACATCATAGCAAGCATAACTAATAGACTTTTTTTCATAATAATTTCCCTTTCTTATGTTTCACGATATTCTTATCTACTAGGCTTGGCGCGCCGTAAAGGCGCACCGCCTCAATTCATTTCATGGGTTTTTAATAACTAAGGTCGTCCCAAAACAGCTCCGAAATAAGGCTCGCCATCTAGCGATACCATAAATCTATCGAATAGATACTCGTCCACTCGTAAGACGTCATCGCCAGTCAATTCAGGACCTGTCGTTACTCTGCCTGCCCTAGTGTTCAGCGGCTCATTAAAGTAAGGTTCGCCATCTATCGATACCATGAATCTGTCAAAAAGATACTGATCCATTAATAAAACGTCGGAGCCGGTAACCTCATCATCATCATCCACATCACCCCAAAGTGACCAGATAGCGTAGAGGTCTATATTGCCGCCCTCGGTGGTGCCGAACAGCTCTATCACTGCAGTGTCTGTATCGGCAGCCTCAATGCGCTCGAGAAGTTCTAAATAATCCACAAGACATCTGTCAGCTAATGCCGGTCTACGAAGACCTGAGGTTGCATTTAATTCTCTGCCGGTTCTCGCAGGATTTAGCGTCGCATCGTCAAACCATCCCCAGAATGCATGGCCTACTACAGTCTCTGTGCCGTAGATGTTTCTAACATCTACAAGCGCCCTATTCAGTAAGCCTTGGTCTGGCCACTCAGTTATTAATGAACCCGGAGTTACAAGAACTTCGATTGCGCGAAAACCATTGCTGGTAGTAGTAGCGTAGTCTCTGAACCGCTCATAAAGGTCATTGTGGCTCACTGAGTTTATGTACAAATGGAACGTAATTGTAAATTCCTGATCCGGCGGGCAACAATCGGTTGGCCAGCAGTCGCACTCATCACAGATACATGGTTCGCAGTCATGATCATAGTCACAGTCAGGTGGACAGCATATGCACGGATCGTCCGGCGGAGTCCAAGGCCTATCGATGAGGGCAGTTCCGCGGAAGTTTATATCAAAGTTATTAAGTGGATGCCATATATCATTTGTTCTAGATACTGTAACAGGTATACGTCCGCCGCCAAACTCAGCCGCATTGACAGGTGGATGCCACGCTCCGCCGCCTGCTGAATTATTCGCAAACGCTACATTTGGTGTAAATATCATGGTTGAGGCGCTTCCAAGCCTGTAAGCATTGTTAGACAGCATAGCTCTGTATTCGTACCTGGAAATTCGCATACCGCCACCGTTACGCCCTGCGTGGTTATTGTTAATATTTACCTGATCTATGCGCAGACACATATTTATATCTACCCATATACCACCGCCATCTTGTCTGGCGGTATTGTGTCTGACGTGTGTATGATCAGTGCCTAATGCACTGTAACCACCGTAGCTAAAACCTACAAAGAGCCTACAGTTGTTTTGCACCCATATGCCACCGCCGTTACGGGTGGCTTCATTATGCTCAATCACGCCGCCATACATGAAGAATAAACCAGGCGTTCCGGCAACCCCCATAATAGTTCTTCCGCCGCCTACACGTACACCACCACCATCTTGTGCAGTATTGTTATGGATTGTGCCGCCAAATTGACGCATGATACCGGGCCTTGAATGTATATCGGTAGCGCCGTACATCAGGGAGTTAAACCCAATGCTTACGCCACCGCCGGCAGTGGTGGCGCCATTGTTACGAATCTCTCCGCCGTGCAAATAGAAGATACCTTCTCTACAAACACGCACACCGCCGCCCTGACCGCCTTGATTAGGAACCGTTTGGCTACTTCTCGGCGCACGATTATTTCTGATTACACCACCGTGCATATCAAGTCTTCCTGGACTACTGGTAATGCTTCCTCCAGACAACACACCTGTGCCTCTGACGCTAATACCTCCGCCAAAGTAAGCCAAGTTCCCATAGATCTCTCCGCCTCGCATGTGCATATCACTTTCGAAAATATACAATCCGCCGCCAAATCCATTGTCGGGCTGGTGAAAGCCAAGTACCCAGTTCGGCTGCACTTGATTGTTTCTAACAATACCGCTACCGAAACGAACGATAGCGCCGCCCTCTGCACTTACGCCGCCGCCTTGATCTCTTGCTCCGTTGTTCTCGATTGTGCCACCCATCATCGTAAGGATACCGCCAACAAGACGTACACCACCGCCGTTGTTCGCTCTCGAGTTACGTATGACGCCGCCCTCTGCCATAAACAGGTTGCCACGGCCGCTGCCAATCATCGCTGAGTTAACTCTTACACCACCACCGTTATTGAAAGAGAGAAAGTTATCTCCATGACCACCGCATAATATAATATTCTCCAGAGTAAGTGTAGCACCGTTGTTGACAGTAAAGTGACGCATTGTTCCATCCATAGTTATAACGAATGGCCGGTCTTCTCGATTTTGGTCGCGCAATGCTGTTGGGCACGATCTAATAACAACATTACGATTCGAAGGTATTGTCAAATCTGTGTCCAAAATGCCCGCTCTTATATCACTTGTCACATTTAGTATAAGAGTATCTGCAGGCTGAAAAGGATTTAAAACACCCGCCCATCTTGTAGGCCAGCTAATTAAGCGATATCCCATGCCTCCGAATGGTAAAATATCCCAACGGCTTACGTTATAAACATAATATAGCCCAAGTGCCGGTCTATTCCAGTATGTAGGCAAGTCAACTGCTGAAGAAGCTACGATACCCTCTGTCTCTTGCTCCGCAGAAACCTCAATAGGCGTCGTAACGGACGACACCATCAGAATCGCAATCATGAAAGCCATGGCTTTCGTTAGTTTTTTCTTTACAAATGAAATCATAGATTCCCTCCATTTGTTTTCTAATTCATTGTTAATCGGAAATTTTTCTTTTGCAAAAATTGTCTTACCTTCTTACCATTTTGCGGCTATGCAAAATACCTTATCTAATTACAATCTTTTATTATACGTCGTGAGTAAATCTCAAAAATTGTAACAACTAGGTATGTATACGTTCGCTCATAGCAAAAAGCTTTTTCAATCTGTAGGCCATGAGAAGAATATTTTTAAACTATTCATCATCAGCAATAAGCGCAAAAGCACTTCGTCATCTCAGCTACGTTATAACCTCGCCGCAAAATACGATTCGGAAAAATTCATGCAGCACCCTAAAAGTTTGCTTAATATTACTTTCTTGGCGTCAAGCAGGGGAAGGTTTCTGAAAGCATATAATATTGATAACCGAACACATTTTTCACCAAATAACACCCACTATACTGGCTCGATACCCGGTTAAGGCGAAACCCGCTTGAAGCTGAACTAAGCCGCCCAAATATCATACCTTGTCTTACTTCGGAATGGTTGGTCAGCTAAGTATAATATAGGTTAATAAAAACCCATTTTAATTACTATGGGTGTGCTGCACATTAGGTATTGCTATGCAAGAATCTGTACATCAAAAATCAGCATAAGGTTTTTCTTCTCATCACATTGCTACTCGACAAACCATTTTTACTGCACTCATCAAATAATTCAGATTGGGCGGATTGGTTTGCTCAAACCCTGTAGAAAATAAAAAATCACACTGTCATAAATGTAAATATATTAGATTCTTGGTTACTACTTTTCCTTAATTTTTCTACGCTCTCCATATTTCAATATCGCATAACCTTATTGCGCCAGCGACTCTAATTGAAATATGCACAAAGCTCATATGTATAGATGTCAAAAATGTCGTTTCCGGTTTTTTGTAGACTGCCAGAATTTTATAAACCACTCCCATAGAGAAGACTTTATCTCAGCTCTATTGCAACCTCCTCCCTTGTTTACGGCTTATTCTCCATAATAGCCTGAAACTCTTGTAGTCGGCCCCTGTCACGTACACTGAAAACCATGAAGGTTAGGTACATATTCAATGGCACTTTCAAACAAGTGCTTGCAGAATATTCGTGACATTGTCAAATACAATTAACTTGATATTACAATATTGAACCTCAAAATGTCAATATACGACAAGTATTTTTTTACAGTCGTCACATAGTTTCACATATTCATTGTTTTTATGCATAAAAACGAAACGTCATAATCTTAACTTTTTGGTATGATGGCTTGATTTATTAGAAAATGAGTGAGTCAGAAGGAGATATTTGAAGCGACTGCAGTTAGATTTATTCTTGTATGATATATAAAATAAAAAATGAGCCGAAAGGCTCGTAGGGGGTGTCTTCAAGCTTATTATAATGAATAGTTTTTCGTAACAACGCGTCGCAAACGGCGATTCGTGCAAATCAGGATTCGCACTCAACGCATTAGAAAATAATCGCGAAGTAAGAATGCAAGTGGGCATAGGAGCCAGAATGGATTTCAATACGCAACCCAAGCTGAAGACAACGGCTTCTTGATTTGATAGAATCAAGAAGCCGTTTGTAGTTTATATATTGCGTAATAACTTATGTTACTTTCTTTACAATCATATAACCGGAAACTCCATCACAAAACTCACGCCATTTGGCCTATTCTCCGCCCAAACAGTTCCACCGTAAAATTTCACAATTTTCTTTGTGATCGGAAGTCCCAAACCGAAAGCACCCTTCTCGCCTTTATACATACTGTCAAAAATTTTCACCAATCTTTCAGGCGTTATATTTTCACCGTCGTTGAATATTTCAATCCGTGCAAACTTCCCGCACTGTTTAAGCGAAATAGCCACTTGGCTCAAAGCATGACGGACTGCGTTATCCCATATATTCTCAATTGCGATGGTTAGCTTTTCATCGTTTCCTTTAATTTTGATTTTTTCTATCTCGGAGTCATCACATTCAATATAACCAGCGACAACCTCAAATTTACCAACAATTTTTATCACAATTTTATCTAATTCAATAACAGAAGCTTCAACCTTATTTTCAAGCACATAATCAAGCGTGCTTAAAAACAAAATTTGTTCTATCATTTTGTTGAGCCTCATAGATTCATCCCATATCATTTTTACGGTTTTGTCAAAAGGCTCTTTACGAACGCCATCTATAACGGCTTTCGCTAGGCTAGAAATAATCATTGTAGGGGTTTTTAAATCGTGTGAAATGTTTTGAAAGAACTCTTTTTCGCCCTCGTCTGCCCGTCTTAGTGTCTCTTGCATCTCATTCATAGCGTTAGCAATACGCGAATGTTCTTCTTCTCCCCTACTCAAAACTAAGGGCTCGCTCCAATCCTTTGCCGCAATTTTTTTTGTAAAATTTTCAAGTTCAGATAACGGCTTTGCTATGTAGATTGTTGTAACCTTAGCAGTTAGGAATCCTATAAATATAAATGCTGCACTCGCGATAAACAAAAAGTAAATACGGCTGATATCGCGAATATCAGGCAAATACGAAATAAAAAAAACTCCGTCCTCCATTTCCGTAATCGCAACTATATAGTTTGTACCATTAAAATACTGAACAAACGTTTCGCTTTTCATGCCGGGCTCTGTGTAACTCGCAAACATATATCTGCCCTCGCAATATACACCGCATTCAATAAGAGGAAAACCGCTCTTCATATATATAGTTTCAGACGAATATATAAAATGCAAAATTCCTTGCAAAGCTCTAAATTCGGAAAGCGGTATAGGGGCATCAAAACCAGCACGTAAAATCATTTCATGCGCAACAATTAAATTCTCAATGTTATACTGAATTTCTCTTTCCCTAAAAATAAGTACATGCGCCAAATGCACACTTATTGAAAGTATTATAATTGATATTGTGTATAGTATCCAAATTCGCATGACTAATGTTTTTATTCTAAATCTTTTCATTGCTTAACCACCAGCCTGTACCCCTGCCCATATATCGTGTCAATGAATAGATTTTCCATTTTCTTACGCAAACGTCGAATTGTATCATCAGCCACTCTATTCGTGCCACAATAAGCAATTCCCCAAACTTTTTCCAAAATCTGTTCTCTCGTCAATATGATATTCTTATTGTCTACAAAACACATAAGTAATGCAAACTCGGTATATGTAAGCGAAATTTCAGCTTGATCCCAAAATACTGTATGCTGATTCGGCGAAATTTTGTATCCTTCGACGAACAGAAAGTTTTCGCTTTTCTCACTACCATAAACTCTTTCTGTAATCTTATTTACACGAAACACAAGTTCCCTCGGATCAAATGATTTTGTAATATAATCATCACTACCAAGTTCAAACCCAACCACGCGGTCAAGTTCTTCATTGCGCGCAGACATAAATATTACCGGTGTATCTTTGTTATGCTCTTTAACTTTTTTAATGACCTCATAACCACTAGCTCCGGGCAGCATAATATCCAAAATCCATAAATCTGGCTTATCTTTTATTCGCTCTATTGCCGATTTGCCGTCGAAAAATGAAACAACATTATATCCTTCAGCTTGTAAATAGTCCACTAGCACATCATTCAGAACTTTCTCGTCCTCAACCAAATATATAGTTCGTGACATAATAATCACCTTTTTTATTTTTTAGCATATCACAATTCCCGAAATTTTGCAAACTAAAACATTGCCATGTTATAGCATTAAAGCAACTTCAGGTCGACATGACCGCTATGTGGATTACAAGTTGTTACATTTTTATCATGTTGTTCATTTGTATTTGATATTGTCTACATTTAGTCCCGTTGACTTTTTTTTATTTGCTTATTATAATTTTAGATTAATACACACAAAATTCACACATTTGTTAATTATTAATTAATGGGGGATTCGTTAAGAAAGGAGCATCCAACTTTCAAGAAAAGACTAGCCTTTGCGATTTGTTTGCGTTTGTAGTTTGCGTAATATAAAGCTTGCAAAGTGACAAACATAAGATAAGGTATTCACATCGCTGGATAGAAGTAATTTTGTTTATAGATGCAAAATCAGGTTTCACACATCACATTAAATTGGCATAGGCGATTATAGGAGGGGTATTACGTTAATGGAGTATATGAGTATTTCATTCAAAAAAAGAATGCTGGCATTATTTATTGTATTTAGCATCTTGATGCCTGATGCTGTCTTTGCAGCTACGGCACCGGATATTGAGCTTTTACTTTCCCAACATCCCATCGAACATAGTGCAGATCAGTACTTCGAGATGCCGGACTACGTTCCATATACGCCTTTGGACACTGAGTTAGGCTCCGAAGCACCTGGTGATGGGATAGATTATGATAATGACTATGAACCAGGTACAAACGGCAGTGGCTATGATTCCGAAGGCCGCGACGATGATTACGAAGAAGAGTACGGTGATGAGGAAAAGAGCGAAGCCGAGTATTTGAATTATGCAGAGTTTTCTCCGCTATCCGTTCAAGTATATGCTTCTGACTTTAATGAGCTGGAATTTGCAATCGCGTCTATATCTCTTTTCGCTCCCAATGGTGAAGGCGTTGTTGTAATTACCAATCATATCGACTTTACAAACTCAATTCTTATCAATCTTGGGGGAATAATCACTCTTTTATCTGACGGTGGTGACTGGGAAATTAGAAATGCTAATGCCAATGCAGAACCTGCTTTTATTTTAGATGGCGATTCTGTTTTAAACTTAGGCTGGGAAGATTCGTTTGATGGTAGTCTTACAATAACCGGGTTTAATACGACTGCTTCCGAAAGCCCTATCCTTATTAATGGCAGCGCAGTTTTAAATTTATTTGACGGTGTTAGTATTTATAGCAATACTTCAACCCGTGGTGGCGGCGTAACAGTTAACAGCGGCGGATCCTTCTTTATGTACGGTGGCGCAATTACTAATAACCAAGTTGGTGCTAATGATATCAATGTTGGCGGAGGCGTCTTTGTTGACGGTGGTACTTTCCATATGATGGGGGGTACAATTGCAAGTAACCATGCCGGCAGTGGTGGAGGTGTGTACACGACTGATCTTGCCACATTCATTATGACTGATGGTAGAATTGAAAATAACTATGCTAACGGTCATAAGTCCTCGCACGAAAGTACTGTAGGCTATGGCGGCGGCGTACTTGTGGGCGGCGGTCTCTTTAATATGTATGGCGGAGAGATTGATTCAAATAGAACGACTCAAACTGGTAATGGCGGTGGTGTCGCTGTACTTGATGGTGCCGTATTTAATATGTCCGGCAGCGCTGAAATTACCAATAACGAAGGTCGCCGTATGCATGGTACTCCAGCTGGAGGAAACGGCAGCGGTGTGCGTGTGAACAGCGGTTCGGTATTTAATATGCGCGGTAATGCTCTAATAGCTGATAATCGCCATACCGGTTCTGTAAACAGCTGGGGTGCGGTATCTGTTGAGGGTACTTTCAATATGTATAGTGGTACTATTACGCGCAACTTGTCTAGTAATGCCAATTCTAACGCAATACATTTTCATAATAGTGGCATCTTTAATATGCGCGGTGGTGTAATTGAAAGCAATGGTAATGAGAATTCAAGTGCTAATGCCATATTGATTGGCAGTGGCGCAACATTCAATATGTTCGATGGTATCCTCAGAGATCAAAACGGTGCGGGCATGCACTTAAGCGGCGGTACAGCTAATATATCCGGCGGCCTCATCACTGAGAACAGAGAAGCCGGCATAAGCATTTCATCGAATTCAGAAGTAAATATATCCGGAACTGCTAGGATATATAACAACTCGCGAAGTGATGGCGGCGGTATGCATATAGGCGGTCTCTCCTCAACCATCACCATGACCGGCGGCACGATTGCAAGAAACCGTGCTACCGGAACAGGTCTTTCTTCAGGCCGTGGCGGCGGCGTATGGTTAGGCGGCACAAATAATACATTCAATATGTATGGCGGTACCATTGAAAATAATACAGCATATGGTATCACCGGTGGCGGTGGCGTTTACATTTCCACTGCTAATGCAATCTTTAATATGCGAGGCGATGCAGCTTTACAAACCGCTCGTATCGAGAGAAACCATGTAGCTAACAATGCCCGTGGTGGTGGTGTGTTTGTAAGCAGTGGGACCCTTAACATGCAAGGTGGAATCATACAAAATCACACGCTCACCGGTAGTTTGAGCCGAGGTGGTGGTGTGGCTGTAAGTGGACTAGGTACTTTTTTACTTGCCGAAGGCAATACCTCAGCCCATTATGCTGCTGAAATTAGGCATAATTCCGTTGATGGTATTGGCGGAGGAGTTTTCATAGATAGTGGCGGCGTTATGCGAATGAATACCAGCGCCATTCATCACAATCATGCCGGTTTAGATGGCGGCGGTTTAGGCCTTGGGCTTCTTAATGACGAAACCATGACTACGCTTGAACGATTTAACATTGCTCTTAGTAATATTACAATCGCAGATATTGGCGGTCCCGGTGCTTCTGTTGATAATAACACAGCAGGAAACAGTATGAGAACGAATACTCTTCTAGAAGCTGCTAATCCACAGGTGGCTCCAACAAGCGGTGAAGGCTTCAATAATAGTGACATTCATTCATTTTTAACAGTCGATTTGAATGTAGCAAACCATAAATTAGCCAATAATAACTTGGCAGGCGCACGTACTAACATTGAATTAGAGGGTATAGTTACTGTTTCATTATATCGAGCTTCAGACATTGCTGAAGATAGGCAATTTAGCGGATGGATTTTTACTGATGATGAGGGTAATATCTTCACTCCTGCTAATGTTAGCGCAGAAACGCATATCACAGGCAGAGGCTGGCGTACGCAGTTTACGATGCCTGCTCATAATGTTACAGCTGCTGCAATTTGGAATTATTGGCTGACTTTTAGCGGCTCTCCTGAGGCCGGAGGCACAGTTACAGCCGCGGTGAATGATGCACCTGTATCAAACGGCGTGTGGGTAGCGGAAGGCAGCACAGTTGTAGTCACAGGCACTACCGGCTCACCGGCGTGGAGTATATATGATACAAACTACAGCGGCAGCGCATTTGAGATAAATAACGCAGGTATGCCAACAAGTGTTGTAGGTACCGCCCCGATGACAAGAGCTAGCAACTTTGTTGTTAATTTTGTTCAGTCGCCGGATCGTGAAATCACCATTGAAGTAGACGAAGATGGCGAAGTGACAATAACAACTCCAGACTGGATGGACAACCTGGATTACGAAAGAAACGATGATGGTACGATAGTAGTTGTTCTTCCTCCCGGAACTGATGAAGAAGATGTAAGGGTAATAATTCCGGAAGAAGATGGCTGGAGATACGAAATCATTGAAGATGAAAACGGCGAGCTAGTAGTAACAATTACACCGCCAGACCACTCCCCTACTTTTACAGTGACTTTCCATTTGTATATCAATCAGGAAAGCCACAGTGACCTTTATGATTATTTTGAAAGTTATGCTAATGCTACAAGCAATGGATTTCATGCAATCGTTGTCTCTGTAATACCGGGAGTAGATATAACGGAGTGGCCGGATCAAGGCCTATTAAATAGAGCCCTTCTAGATATTAGAAATATCTACGGAACAGAGACTGTAGTAGGCCATGCGTTCTGGGGCTGGTTTGACGATGATATGCTAGATCCGGCGAGAACCGGCAGAGCATTAAATGCAACCTCAGGTCTTCGCAGACCGGCTTTAGCTGATAGATGTCTTTTGGATTATCTGGATCTTTTAGAGCGCATTGCCACTGCTGATACAGACACTGCTGTAACAAATTTATTCGGCGATGCCGAGGGCGGCAATATAGACCTCTACGCCATATGGTCGCTTTGGGGCGATGTGGATGATAATGACGAGGTTGACGGCACAGACGTTTTACTAATGGATCAGTATCTTTTTGATAGATTTATGCTAATGTTAGGTGGAGAGGCTTACTTTAATGAGCCGCTTAACACTAGAGCAGGCAGAGTAACCATCGGTTCGGAATTGACTGGTGATGACGTTTTACGAGTAGATGAGTATCTTTTCGATAGGTTTATGGTAATGTTAGGAGGAGAGCCTTATTTCGGAGCTGTTTTAGGGCGAGCTGTGCCAGCAGCAGCAATGAGGAGAAGTACAATAGACAAGCAGGTCGGAGAACCTGTGGCTACAATGGCTATGCGCAATCTAATCCAATTAAGCGATGCTGAACTGGTGTTTAGCGTTCCGCATATAACCGTTCCAGCCGGTACAACCGAGGCAGTTTTAAGGATTCCATTTACTCATACAGGTGTTGCCCGTACGCAGATATTCTTTGACCTTGGGGATTTTGCCCCAGAGTATCCAATGACATTTGTAAATCCAGTGCTTGCGGGAATTGAAGGTTTTGGCCTCCCACTTGTGCCTCAGGGCGGAGCAGTTGGTACGCAGAGGCGTGTATTTATGTGGAATCACGGACCACAAGGCCCACAGGATATGTTGGGGAGTCCAACATTTAACGGGTATTTAGATATTCGAGTGGTGATTCCGCCAGGCGCACCTGCTGGAACCGTAGCAACCGTTACTCTTGGCAGAGGAGTTGATAACCTTGCAGTAGGGGGTGCCCCAGTATATGTTCCTCAGGTGGTTGGTAGCGTCACCATTAGTGAAGTTGAAATCACTACTGATGACGAAGGAAATGTAGTAGTTAACGTACCTCCGGGTATTGATTATGATATTGACACCGATGACGATGGCAATACTATAGTGACATTCCCGCCGGGCCAAGATATCGACGAAGATGATATCAATGTAAACTTGCCACCAGGCTGGGATTATGAAATTATTACAGATGAGAATGGCAATATTATTGTAACTATTACACCTCCATATGATTCAGAAACAGAATCACCTCCTGCAGGCGGTGGCGGCGGAAGCGGCGGTGGATGGTGGTCGAGCACTACAACACGACCAGCTCCCCAAACCCAACAAATAACTGAAATTGCAATTGAAACTGGCTCAGTCAGTGGAGTACATCACGCTTTCCTGATTGGATTTGAGGATAATACGGTACAGCCAGGCGCAGTAGCTACAAGAGCACAAGTTGCAACAATATTCTTCCGCCTTATGTCTGATTCGGATAGAGCCAGATTCTGGAGACAAGACAATCCGTTCTCGGATGTGGAACTTAATGACTGGTTCAACAATGCAGTATCCACAACATCTAACGCCGGAATCTTTATTGGTATGCCGGACGGCACATTCCAGCCTCATCGCGAGGTAACCAGAGCAGAGCTTACGGCTGCCGTAATCAGGTTTATAGACATGAGCGAGAATAATGCAGGCGAGAATTTGTTCAATGATATATCCGATCATTGGGCTGCAGGGTATATAAACATCGCAGCACGCAACTCCTGGGTCATCGGATACGAAGGTATTGGCGGACATTTTCTGCCTAATAATGCAGTAAGCCGTGCTGAAGCTGTGGCCATTGTGAATCGCGTGCTTGGGCGTTTGCCTGAGAGTGCTTCTGATTTGCTACCAGGTATGCTTACTTGGACTGATAACGCTAATCCGAACGCTTGGTACTACTTGTATATTCAGGAAGCAACTCATTCTCACTATTACGTAAGAGTAGAGGATGGCATACATGAGATATGGGAGCTGCTGATAACACCACGTGCGTGGGAAGTGCTTGAACGCCCTGATTCCAGGCCAGAAGACATTTCCAGAGTAGCTGCGTATTAAGAGAGGTATGATCAGGCCGTGAGAAGGTGGTATGATAAGTATAAATATCACCCCTACCGCTTTTGCATGGTGCAAACTCCTGGTGTGCTTGTCATTTCTGCAAAAGTATCTGCTACAACAAGCAATCCCTAATGGTTGAATTGATATTATTCGTAAATGCATGTGCATTTGTCTAAGCCACTAAAAAACATTAACCCCGCAGCCGTTGCTACGGGGGTTAATGTTTTTGGAGCACAAGCTGATTATAACCGCAATATCCCACTGCCTGTGGGCGAATTAATTGCACAATATCTATCGTAAGTCACTTTATCCTCTGAAGATGCTTTTACAAACTTCTACCATACGAGTTCAGCCTACTCTACGATCACACCCGTTCGTATTAGAGGCACACCGTTATTAAGACTATCGCCTACAGGGCAGTGGCTTTCAATATAATCAGCGAATTTTTCTAGTCGGTCCTTAGAGTCATCAGTATTAAAATGCATAGTAAACCTGATTTCAGAAAATCCATTGCGTACATTGGGGTTTTTACCCAAGAAACCATCTGTATCAAGGTCGCCTTCCAACTCCACAAAAAAATCCTTTAAATTAATACTTTGATCCTTCGCAAAAGTAAAAGCACAAATGGTCTGACATCCTCCTAATGCACATAAGACAGCCTCCATTGGGCTCATCCCCTTGTCCGTGCCGCCTAAGTTTTCTGGTTCATCTAGAAGGAACTTGAAGCTCCTGGACCCTACTTTGACTTGGAAACCGTCTGATAGTTTTTCTGCTTTTGCAGTAATTGTTTCTTTTATGATATCCACCTCCTTAGTTTTATATAGTTGAGCCACTCTAAAGTCTGCCAATAAATCTTAACTCATTCCCACAGCACATTCGCTGTGGAAAAATCACAGCCCGGCCTTTCGTAATGCCTATAGGCACAGCAGGTTTGCTACTCTTTGCCAGCGGGTTTTTATTGTCGGCTCTTTGGCTTGAGGAGAAGTTCTGCAGTTTTACTTGGACACTTTTAAATAGCTCGACTATAATGCAATCTTTTTAGTATACCCGTAGCTCCAGCTTTTATTTCATGTAATAGTTAGCCCGTATTAAAACTGTCCATTAAAACTTGCCTTTTTCAACAACTCTGCATCGTCATAGTTTGCCTTTGGTTCGGTGCAAGCCCAGTCGAGAAAAAATCCCGCGTTCTACATGAACACTTTTAAGTAACCTGATTATAGATATATTCTTTCATAAAGTCCGCTCTTCAAAAACAAGGATTCCGTACAATTACACTTTGGGGGTTATTATTGAAATGCATAATATCTCAATTGCTTAGAAGCCCCGTTTGACAATTAGGGCACACGTGCTATAATAATATTACAAGCGTAAGAATACGGAGGTATCGGATGAAAAACTTACCGGAAATTTCAGATGCTGAATATCAAGTAATGAAGGTTATTTGGTCGGCGAGCTTTCCACTCAACACCAATGAGGTTGTTCAAAAGCTGGAAATATCTACAGCCTGGAAACCCAAAACTATACATACACTGCTCTCAAGATTGGTAAAAAAAGGTGCGTTGCAATATGAAAAGGACGGTCGAGTGTTTGTTTATGCGCCCCTAGTAGAGGAGTCAGAAATATTGGCAAAGGAAAATGATGGTTTCCTAAATCGATTCTATGACGGCGCTCTAAACTCAATGGTTGTTAATTTGATAGAGCAAGGCAAGCTCTCCGATGATGATATTGTCAACCTTAGGCGTATTTTAGAAGAGAAGCTGCCGGAGAGGAGGTAGCTTTTGAGTACATTTTATTCATATTTTATACTAGCTGCTATAGCTTCAACGATTAGCATATTAGTCGTTTTATTGATAAAGAAAGGGTTAAAAATCATATAACAGCAAGATGGCAATATAACTTGGATCTACTTTTTTTCATTCTCCTTGTCCTACCTATTATCCCCAGTGATTTTTTAGTATCTTTGAACATAGGGGGAATGCTAAATGTCTTGAGCTTTGAAGGGAATGCAACGATAGCTACAACCGTTGTCTCTGCTGAGGAAGCTGGCCTTGTTAATGGCATTGGCTGGCTACAGGAATTTGCGGTTTCGGTAGAGAGTTCCACACCAGGATATCTATCGCATTTTTTTTCGGAGTATGGGTTGCTGGGATTTTTACTTTCGCGACATTTATGCTGCTTTGCAACCGTAAATTACGGCTGATAAAGGAATCTATAAAACTTGTGGAAGACGAAGAGATGCTCTCTTTGTTCTCTAGCTGTAAAACTGAAATTGGAGTCAAAGGCAATATTTTGCTTGGAACATCCATTCTAGTAAAGACGCCAATGACAGTTGGTTTCTTCAAAACGCGCATTATACTACCTGCAGAAAAAATTTTACTATGTGACGCTCGTTATGCCATGCTACATGAACTGGTACATTGTAAAAACAAGGATATTTTAATTAATATCATCATGTGTTTGTTTCAGATTTTATACTGGTTTAACCCGCTAGTCTATCTCGCATTTAAATAAATGAGACTAGATAGGGAGTTGGCTTGTGATGCTTACATTTTGAAGATGCTACCAAAGGAGCTTTATATTAAATACGGAAGAACTTTATTAAATTTTACAAACGCACTTTCGTTCCCTTCTGTGCACTTTTTCACAGCGCCAATGGGTGGTTCCAAGCTGCAAATCACACAGCGTATTAAAAATATTGCTTCATATACTGCCGAGACGAGCCTGCTGAAAGTAAAGAGTGTTTGTGCATTTATCCTCATAGGGCTTCTAATCTTTTGCCAGATACCTATTCTCTCTGCATTGGCTAATAATGAAAACGGCAGGTTTAATTTTCAAGCTGAAAATGTGCTGTATCAAGACTTATCGCCTTTTTTTGATGGCTTGGAAGGAAGTTTTGTGCTTTATGATTTGAATACAGAAATGTACACAATTCATAATAGAGATATGAGTGTGACAAGGGTATCCCCCAATTCGACCTATAAAATATTTAGTGCGCTTATCGCTTTGGAAACAGGCATTTTAGAAGCAAGTAGCACACCTCGGAAATGGGATAGAGAACCACAGCCCTTTGATGCTTGGAATCGGAACCACAACTTAACATCTGCCATGCAATATTCAGTTAAATGGTATTTTCGAGATTTGGATGCAAAAGTTGGAATAGAAAGGCTACGCTCGTATCTAACACAGTTATCTTATGGAAACCATGACCTATCAGGCGGAGTGGCTGATTTCTGGATTGAATCTTCTTTGCGCATATCACCATTAGAACAGGTGGGACTTTTAAGAGATTTCTATCAAGACAATACCGTATTTGAAACTGAGCATATAAATACGTTGAAGGATGTACTGCATCTGTCTGAACGTGATGGTGCCGTGTTGTCAGGGAAAACTGGAACCGGGTTTGTAAATGGCTGGGTAACTAACACTAGCGGCTGGTTTGTTGGGTATGTTGAAAACAATGGCAATACATTTATTTTTGCAGCATATATTCAAGGTGAAGCTAATGCGGGCGGTAGTACTGCTGCTCAAATCACACTTTCAATTTTAGAGGATATGGGAATTTTTTAAGCTGTTCTATCACTAACTTATGTACGCCATAAAGTAAAAAATTCTTGACTTTTTAGTCCTACAAATGTAATATATGGTTAAATATTACATTTGTAGGACTAAGGGAGGAAGAGAGTCGATGCGTAAAAAGAAACTTAATATACTTTGTGTTCTAATATGCATCGTTTCTGTAACCATAACCGGTTTAATTTTATCTTCATCGTTTCTATTCCAACCTGGTGGCATCGCTACAACTTCATCTACACCTTCGACTCCCGATGACTTACTGCTACAGTTTTTTGCCTACATCGAAAACGGTCAGTATGAAGATATGTATGAATTACTTGATAAGAGAAGCCAAGGAGCGATTTCGAGGGAAGATTTTGTTGAACGAAACAGAAGTATTTATGAAGGGATTGGGGTTAGAAATATTACACTTATTATCAGTAGAATGTATGAAATTAACGATAGGCCGGGCAGAAAGTTTATTGATTACAATCTTCGCATGGACACTATTGCAGGAGAGATTACTCATAACCAACAAGCTGTTTTTGAAATAAACGAGAATAATGAATACCGATTACTGTGGACATCACGTATGATTTTTCCGGAACTCGGTGGCGATAGCAGGGCGCGTGTAAACATTTTGCCAGCTGAGCGCGGCCGCATTCTTGACCGTAATGGAGAAATGTGGCGGGACCAGGACCCGCCTCAGCAGTTGGCTTTATACCCGGCAGAATGCGCAGGGAAGAAGTCCCTGTTATGATTGATTTTGAGCCAGATTTTATCATGAATGATTTGGATGACGATATTAAGTTATACGAAAGTGACGTTGATACCTCAGAGCAAACTACCAGCCCTGAAATAATAACAACTTTTATATATAACGAGAATGATATCGCCAGAGTTGCTGAGTTGTTGGAAATGACACCGGAAGCCGTTATAAGAAGACTGGGTGCTTCTTATGTAAGAGATGACACTTTCGTATTACTAAGAACTATTTCTAGAGATGCACAAGATTTGATAGATGAATTATTGACTGTTCAGGGTATAATGATTAGCAGCGCCACAGTTAGATACTATCCTTTAGGCAGAAGAGCTGCTCACTTGGTGGGATATGTACAAAACATCAACTCAGAAGAATTGGAAGTTCTTAGAGGAGAAGGCTATCATATGAACAGTGTAATTGGAAGAGCCGGCCTGGAAAGGATTTATGAAGACAGGCTCCGTGCTAGGGACGGCCGTGAAATTTTTATTATAGACAGTCAAGGGAATAGAACCGCAACTTTAGCACGAGCCGCACCCATAAACGGCATTGACATACAGCTGACTATTGACGCTTACATACAAAGACAACTATATGATCTGTTTGCCTCAGATAAAAGTGCCTCAGTGGCTATGAATCCCATAACAGGAGAAGTTCTCGCTCTTGTGAGTACTCCTTCATATGATCCAAACGATTTTGTCCGTGGTATGACTCCAAGCACATGGAATGCGCTTAACGAAGATGAAAATCTCCCCATGTTTAACCGATTTAGAGCGACTTTTAGCCCGGGTTCAACAATGAAAGCGATAACTGCCGCTATTGGTATAGATGCAGGAATCTTCTGTCCTGATGAAGACTTTGGCCGTAGCGGACTACGTTGGCAAAAGGACGAAAGCTGGGGAAGATTTTTTGTGACAACAGTACAAAAATACAATGGCCCTGCTAATCTTAATAATGCAATGGCCTTTTCCGATAATATTTATTTTGCAAAAGCCACTTTAAGAATTGGTATTGAAACATTTGCAAGCGGGCTTAGTAATTTAGGCTTTGGCGAACGGATACCATTTGAGTATGGGATGTTCTCATCCACCATCTCAAGGACTGGAGCGTTTACATCAGACATCCAATTGGCTGACAGCGGATATGGTCAAGGCGAGATACTCATGAACCCCATCCACTTGGCAGCAATTTATACCACTTTCGTAAATGAAGGAAATATCATAGAACCTCGGCTGATTTATGGCAGAGCAAACCCATCATCAATATGGATTCCTAATGCCTTTTCACCGTACACCGCAAGAATCGTGCTGGATAGCTTGATATATTCGATAGAGCATGGAACAGGCAGAGGTGCAAGAATTCACGGGATGACTCTCGCCGGCAAAACAGGAACAGCTGAGATAAAATTGACACAAGACGATATAACAGGTACGGAGATTGGCTGGTTTATCTTGCTTTCAGCAGATGAAAATGCTGAAAACCCTTTGTTGGTAATTTCAATGGTCGAGGATGTACATGGCCGGGGCGGGAGCGGTTATGTAGTGCCTAGAGTTAGAGAAGTATTTGCACGGAGGTAGATGACATGATAATACGAACATTTTTTGTTCTGGTTCTGGTAATTGCGTTAACGTTTGCGCTTGCATCATGTGAAGGTTCGGTACAAGAAATCATAGGCGATTATGAACACTCGGAAAATCTAGCTGAGCAGATTATGAGCGCACCTGAAAATGATATAAAAGAACCCACACCTCCTATGGCTGTAGATAGAGTTGATGAGGCAAGGTACACGCAACAACGGGTAGATGAAGATACACAGTATAATAAAGTAGTATTTGAATCTGAAATATTGCGCATCACACAGATTTCAAGGTATGTATATCAACATACATCCTATTATAATGGAAACATTCCATGCAATGGGATGGTTGTTGTTTATCAAAATAAGGCTATTGTTTTTGATACTACTATTGATGATAAATCGTCTTCTGAATTGATTGATTGGATAACCGAGTCGTTAAACGCTGAGATTATTGCAGTTATCCCAACTCATTTTCATATTGATAGTTTAGGAGGGTTGAATGAATTTCATAACAGAGGAATTAGTTCTTACGCTTATTATAAAACGATTCAACTAGCAATTGAAAATGGACTCCCTGTGCCGCAGCATGGTTTTGGTGGAATTATGGAACTAGAAATTGGTGATGAAAAAGTGAATGTTGCGTTTATGGGGGAAGGACATACCTCTGATAATATTATTGGATACTTTACTTTGGAAAATATTATGTTTGGAGGTTGTCTAATAAGAAATATAGGTGCCGGCAAGGGTAATATTAGAGAAGCAAATCTTGAAGAGTGGTCAGGAACAGTAAGGAACATTAGATTAAGATTTCCTAATGTAGAAAAGATTATAGTTGGGCATGGAGAGATTGGCGGTTCTGAACTTTTGGATTACACAATCAATCTATATGGACAGTTTGAACAGTAATTAAGGCAGTGCTAACTTAACATATCCAATAACCCATCCGTTAACATCACTACTATCTGCCGAGCCTGTTCCAAATTACATTGTAATTTTACGTTATGTTGCCGATAGCTTGCTACAGTCCAGCCCCATATTGCAAAAATACTGTATTTATCCGGCCTGAATGCGACGAGTCCTGACAGGGTTTCTTTGCATCAACAATTACGAGAAAACCACCTATTACATGGCTGGCGGTCCGTTGATACCGACGTGTTCACTTTCTAAGTTCGGTGGAGGGTATGACAATAGTACTACACCCTGTAACTGATACGTTTTTAATTAACGGCGCACAGTAGGTTTCAAGCCCTGACGACATCTGTACTGCATGTCCATCTAGACACTGACGTGGGTGATGTTCAAAGTGGCGTGCCAACACCAAAGAAGAGCAAATTAAAAAAACTTCCATGATAAAGCTATCATGGAGGTTTTTTTGTGTACTAGAGTTAATGTATGATTAGTTTCCCGTTAACAAAGTTGGCTTTTTGCTAATAGTCAATAAGATGTGGAAAGACAACAGGTTTTTGTTGCTATTATGGGGTAAATTTACTATAGGTGGCTCTTGATGCTGATAAAATAACCCTAAAAGAAGGCTGATTTACGGGTAAAAAGGATAATTAGACATAAAACAGGCCGCTAAGAGCGGCCTGTAATCCAATAGTCTTGAGTTTCTGAAGATTAGACTAAAGTGTTAAATATTTCAAAGGATTATTATTCCATTGCTCCGAAGAGCCTTGCGAATATTGCAGCAGCCTCAGCTCTGGTAGTAGTATTTTGAGGAAGGAATCTTCCATCAGGGAAACCAGTGACAAGCCCAGCTGCGGAGATGTGTTCTACCTCTTGAACAGCCCAATATGAAATATTATCATGATCAGCAAAGATGGTAGGAGTTCCGTTAGGAATCTCAATACTCCTGATAGTTACAAATTGGTAAAAAATTCGCGACATTTGCTCACGGGTTGCTGGTGCGTGCGGGGCAAAGTTACCTGCACCTACACCTATCACGAAGCCTTGTTCAGTTGCCCATTCTACCGCTGCAAAATACCAAGTCCCCTGAGCAACATCATAGTATGTTGGAGTAACATTGCGGTAATTAGTCAAATCCGCTCCCACAAAATTTGCAAGCACTTGAACAAACATTGCTCTGGTCATATTGTAATTCGGAGCAAAACGGTTATAGCCTACACCTTGGAAGAGGCCAGCATCTGCCACGGTTCTGACATAGTTATAGAACCAATCATCGGGTCCCACATCCACAAAGCCTGGAGAGGAGTCTGGCGGAAGATCTGGTCCGTCAATATTGTTATTATTGTCATCTCCAGGACCGGGCCTGTTGTTACCACCGCCAGTGCCAGTACCTCCGCCTGTGCTACCGCCGGGGCCACTTGGGCCACCACCGCCTGTCGTCGCATTTCTTACAAATGTGACCTGATCGCTAAGATCGGAATTAAGGAAGTTTGTACCATCACCAATAGCTCTCACTTGGATATGATGTGTTCCCACACCAAGATTAAGAGTAGCTAGATTGAAGCTTGTTCCTGTAATTACCCCGGTTACAGCTGTGCCGTTTACATAAACACGGTAGCCGGTAGCATTTGCTACGGTGTTCCACGTTCTGGTTGCTGTTGTGTTGGCAACAGATACGATTACCGGTGCCGGGAGTTGATGAGCTGCAATGACTACTGTAGGGGTCACTTCATAATGGCCAGCAACATTCTCAGCTCTAATAATGACTGTAAATGAGCCTGCCGTTGTTGGTGTGCCGGAAATAACGCCTGTAGTTGAGTTATAGGTCAAACCATTTGGTAATCCAACAACAGCCCAAGTTATAGGCGTGGTACCTGTCGCAACAAGAGTAGTTGCTGCATAAAGCACGCCTACTGTGCCGTTTGGCAAGGAATTTGTAGTGATCTCTGGAGCAACAGCATTATTGATGGTTATAGACAATTCCCATTCTCCGAAAAGACCAGGATCATTTATTATTGCTGCCCTAACAATAAAGGTAAATGTACCTGCTACCGTTGGCGTGCCGGATATAAGCCCTTCAGTAGAAAGATTCAAACCAGTTGGTAATGTGCCTGACTCAATAGTCCAACTGAGATCTAGCTCATATAGATCTCTAAGCTGATATGTATATGCCACGCCAACTATACCATTCGGAAGAACCCTATAAACTAATGGTACAACGATTTGAGCATTGGCAGTCGCTTTAAAATCAAAGATTATTTGGCTCGTCTCATTTCCTTCTGCAACATATACCGTTTCTGATGGTACTAGTGATTCACTAGTTGACTCCATGGCTCTTAAATCAAATGATAGACTTGAGAGAACCATAGAGAAAGCTAGGATGGCTGCAAAAAACTTTTTTTTCGATTTTACTACTGAACTTACATTTAGATTTTCCTTCTTTAACACAAACAACCCTCCTCGTATAATAAAGCTTATTTTTTAATTGTTTGAAAAATGGTATTGAAAGAAGCGGATTGAGTTCGGCGTAGCCCCACCTTGGGGCATAATTCCTGTCATAATGGTACTGCCTCTACCTTTGTTTACGTCTATGAATATGCCGGATAGTATTCTTCCTTCGGAAACACGCACTTCGTGAGATGGACATCTTTCCGGTACTTATTATCATCGTATATCTAACGAGGCCGTAGTTAGCGAAGTGCTTCAGGGAGAATCAGCATTCTTATTGTATGAGATACAATTATGTAAATATGCGGAATTGATGTTGGTAAGTTCCGTCATGAAGCTAGTAATAAAAATTAAACAGGTAGGCCGCTTACCAAAACACTTAGCTTTACCAACATCGCTGTCGGCTGTGAAAAACTTTTAGATTAAGTCAAGCAGATTAACCCCGTAATCAAATCAAGGTGATAGGTATGGAGTAGTCCACAGTTCACTATCACCTAAGTCTATATTGTTTTCTGTTCGACCAAGGTTATCAAGTCCATGCCATAAACCCCATTCAGTATGCTATTCGTAATCTTTTTTATTACGTAAAACACTTACGCCATGCTTCGGGGCAACAAACCCTATGTCCCAACTGTTAACGCGCGCAAGCATACTTAGCTTGACAGCTTGGCTACCTTTCGTCACGCCGTTGCCACACTGTCAAGGGTGCGCTTTAGTGCGTTCATTTTACCCTTGACAGTGTGGCATAATCATAATTTGCTTTTACAGCGGTTAAGTTAAATGTTTCTAACTTTGACTTTTTATAGCAGGCCTTGTCATATTAGTTATCTAGCATCGTATCTGCTAAAGGCATAGCTTTGAGAACTAATTGAGAATTATAGGTGGATGTATAGTTACTGTAAACGTACGAGTAGCATATCCGCCGTCATTAGTTGCTCTTACCGTGAACGTAAATATACCATCCACTGTTGTTGTGCCGGAGATAACGCCGTCTGGTGAAAGGGTCAAGCCGGTTGGCAATGTACCTGAATCAAGTGTCCAAACTATCGGAGTATCTCCTGTTGCTTGAAGTGTTTGTGAGTATGCCCATCCTCTTATGCCGGCTGACAATCTATCAGTCGTGATTTCCGGTGCTACCCAAGCCGGATAGATTTCTACTGTAAACGTACGAGTAGCATATCCGCCGTCGTTTGTTGCTCTTACTGTGAACGTAAATACACCTGCTAATGTTGGTGTGCCGGAGATTACGCCGTCTGTTGAAAGAGCTAAACCATTTGGCAATGTACCT
>Ga0123352_10002124_pt1 | contig 27378 bp, 12 predicted proteins | sample TergutLab28metaG_FD_89700 | JGI IMG/M metagenome (GOLD analysis project Ga0123352, IMG submission 89700) | Labiotermes labralis P1 segment gut microbial communities from Petit-Saut dam, French Guiana - Lab288 P1 | ecosystem: Host-associated > Arthropoda: Insects > Digestive system > Gut ... | reverse complement strand
GTATTTATGCGTGACACTAGTGTATTTATGCGTGACACTAGTGTATTTATGTGTGACACTAGTGTATTTATGTGCGACACTAGTGTATTTATGCGTGACACTAGTGTATTTATGTGCGACACTAGTGTATTTATGCGTGACACTAGTGTATTTATGCGTGACACTAGTGTATTTATGTGTGACACTAGTGTATTTATGTGCGACACTAGTGTATTTATGCGTGACACTATTGTATTTATGTGCGACACTAGTGTATTTATGCGTGACACTAGTGTATTTATGCGTGACACTAGTGTATTTATGTGTGACACTAGTGTATTTATGCGTGACACTAATGTGTTTATGTGTGACACTAGAGTATTTATGTCTGACACTAGTGTATTTACCCGTCAAAGATGAGGTGTGGACTTTTACTCTTGATCAAATAAACATATGTCCATAAATGAGAGAACAAAAATCCTCTCTTAAGACACATTTATTTAAATAATTATCGAACATAATTGTACCAATAATACCTCTCCGACGCATTGCTGTCGGAATTCTTTATTGCTACGCAACATTTCAGTTATTGCAATCAATTTAAAGGTTTTATTTTACGACGCTTCTCGTCCTTATACCGTAGCACAGTAGGAAACAAAACAAAATAGCGAAAGCTGAAAATTTCATCACAATGTGCTAGTTCGCGCACGCCCCAATTGGCCAAATGTCCCTTCGCTTCTGTTCAGGCCCTGACTCACTCACAAACCAGGCGTATTATGTAAGTTAGGCTACCTGTACAACAATCTAATGATGTACTCAAAATTGTTTAGTAAAATTCCACGGCTGCCTCTTGTGTTAAGATGAACAAAGATAAAATATTGTGACTGTTGAAAAAGCACTCAGGTTAGAAGAAAGTTTAAGTTCTACTATATCCATAATATTAAGTGCAGTTAAAGACATGAAATTAAAATTTATAAAAAAATTATTATATTGTGTAGAGTACAAAAACCATTGAAGTTGCGTTTTGCATTTTTAATTTATGTTTTGTATGGCAAATATCATCATCAAGATCATTTACAGTTTACTCAGACTCCATTTATATTCTTTCTTATGTTGACTAAATGTTCTTTATGTTAAAATATAGATCATTTCCTATCATTGTACAGTTAATTTATTTCTGTTAGAACCCACAACAGAGCTAAATAACAGATTAAGAGTAAGATGGACATCCCATTACAATTCAAACATTTGCTTCAAATTCAAAGTGCGTAACACATTCTTATAGATATATTAACAGCATGTGACACTAAGTGGTGTTGTGACTACAACATTTTCCGGGTTGCTCTTTGACAGTTCTTACAAGAACACGTTTATTGTAATATACACTAGAAAAAAATTATAAGAATATGCCAATAAGCTTGAAACAGGCGTTTTTTTCTATCGACACACAGTTACGGCGTGATCTGTGTTCTATCTAGCTTCCTATCCAGTACAGAATAAGGATAAAATTGCCGAAGCTTGAAGCTGACCACTCACTTCCATTCAGTCCTGAGGTTAAGATGGATTGACGCCGTTAGTACATTTAGAAATACACTCCTGCATTAGTCTTCCTGAAGTGGGCTTAAATACAGGAAGAAATTTATATTTTAGCCTATACTTGGCATGATCGTGGGTAGCATATTCAGTTTGGTGACTAAGCTGCATGATCGTAGGTAACATATTCAGTTTGGTGACTAAGCTGCATGATCGTAGGTAACATATTCAGTTTGGTGACTAAGCTGCATGATCGTAGGTAACATATTCAGTTTAGTGATTAAACTGCATGATCGTAGGTAACATATTAGGTTTAGTGACTAAGCTGCATGATCGTAGGTAACATATTCAGTTTGGTGACTAAGCTGCATGATCGTAGGTAACATATTCAGTTTGGTGACTAAGCTGCATGATCGTAGGTAACATATTCAGTTTGGTGATTAAACTGCATGATCGTAGGTAACATATTCAGTTTGGTGACTAAGCTGCATGATCGTAGGTAACATATTCAGTTTAGTGACTAAGCTGCATGATCGTAGGTAGCATATTCAGTTTAGTGACTAAGCTGCATTATCGTAGTTAGCATATTCAGTTTCGTGACTGAGCTGCATGATCGTAGGTAGCATATTCAGGTTGGTGACTAAGCTGCATGATCGTAGGTAGCATATTCAGTTTAGTGACTAAGCTGCATGATCGTAGGTAACATATTCAGGTTGGTGACTAAGCTGCATGATCGTAGGTCACATATTCAGTTTAGTGACTAAGCTGCATGATCGTAAGTAGCATATTCAGGTTGGTGACTAAGCTGCATTATAGTAGTTAGCATATTCAGTTTCGTGACTGAGCTGCCTGATCGTAGCTAGCATATTCAGGTTGGTGACTAAGCTGCATGATCGTAGGTAGCATATTCAGTTTAGTGACTAAACTGCATGATCGTAGGTAACATATTCAGGTTGGTGACTAAGCTGCATGATCGTAGGTAACATATTCAGTTTAGTGACTAAGCTGCAAGATCGTAAGTAGCATATTCAGTTTGGTGACTAAGCTGCATTATCGTAGTTAGCATATTCAGTTTCGTGACTGAGCTGCATGATCGTAGGTAGCATATTCAGTTTGGTGACTAAGCTGCATGATCGTAGGTAGCATATTCAGTTTAGTGACTAAGATGCAGAAGAGAGAAATTGTATTCGATTCCTAGTAGCGAGGGAGATTGATCTCTTCACTAAAATTCCAGATCGGCTCCCACCCAGTTTCTTTTTCAGTAGGTACCGGCAGCTTCCGCCCTTTGTTGAAGTGGCCGGGTCGTGAAACTAACCACTCACCACCGTACATTTTGGACTGTCCTGTAAGTCTGCTCCTCTATATGCCTTCGTGACGTGCTCAGAGACAATTTTACCTTCGTGCAGTCGGAAGACTAAGGCGTGAAGAGTGGTATAACGGATCCTCACGGACCTAGGTCTGATAATGTGGATTCAGTTCACGTGACTGAACATGGAGACTGATGGCAGGTTCTTGGTACACGGGAACGAATTTCGGGTTCCATGAAATGTGCACAATTTCGTAATAAAGACTGCTCTATTTAGTTGACCAGTCATGTAGTCAGTCAGGCCGTTAGTCAGGTAATAACTTAGTTTATAATGCGAAGTTTCTAGCTAGTTAGAACAAATGGTGAGCTCGTGACTTGCTTTATGGCTTGTGCTACATCTTGTGTTGAACAGAAGCGCGAAAACTCCCATAGTCACCACAGTAGTGACGAGTTAGTGCTTTTAACGCTGTTTATTTTGAGGCCCCTGATTTTCAAAAAAGTATGTTTCCTGCACTTCTGCAGCAGTTCTTATTTTACCCATTGTTTAACAGTCATTATTTCCAGTAATTTTTATTAAGCAGAAAAACTCGCCCTGACAATTTATATATATATATATATATATATATTCTTCAGCTCCAGGTTATAAAGAAGATACATTTTAAAGTGATATTATAGCACTTAGTTGTTTTTAGTAACGATGCAGTGAAAGGCACTATCTGTTTCAAATATTTATGCTGCATTTCTTATTTTTACGCAGTAACTATCCAAGTCTTGCTCTCCGACATTTTACATTGTAACTTGAAATCATAACAATGTAAATCTTGAGACTTAATTCTGTACATTGTACTGTACATGTAAGTAAGTCGACGAATGATTAACTTTTGAAATTAAAAAACATAGTAACATCACATCAAATATTCCACTTTTTTTTTGTCAATGTTATTTAGTCTCAGGCGACAGTAAATGAGAAAATACTTCAGCCCGAACAGGGGACAAGTTAAGAAGCCTCCACAGAACTTCTCGACACATATCATTCGTAAAAATACAAACCTTGTAAGAGGGAGAATAGGTACAAATAAAGTAGACCAAATAACAGAAGAGGCACCAAAATTCATCATAAATCAACATTAAAATACTGCCCTTGCCTTGACGCATGACATGGCATGCAAGTTAGCAGGCAAGAAACGTTATTCTTATGCTGCAATTTTAAACCTGTATTCCCAGGTAATAATTCAGAATACTGCAAGTGAAATATAGCAGAAAGCGAAAGAGAGGAGTAACAGGAATAATGTCGGCATGTGCACTTGATTCAGAGTAACAAACTGCTGACAACAATTACATGCAGCGATTCTGTAAGAATTAGAGCGTTTCGTTGGCCTGAAATATTATGTGGGTTGGCAAATACTTTATGTACTTCTTTGACAAACGCTCATTTTTCGGTCATCACAAGATATGAATGCTGAGTGTGAAAAACAACAACAACAACGACATGTAATTATATAAATGCGCCTTATTTCAAGACCAATGAGGTGGTTCAAAATATTAACAACAGGTTTAATCCGAGATTAGCTCCTCTTAACTTCTGTCGGTATAGTTCGCGTGCGGACTATGGCCAAGGAGTTTTTAACGTCCCTCACGGGCAACAAAAACTACTAAAAAAGTGGGTCCAAAGAAACTGCGAAAAAAAGGAATAATAAATAGGCTTTCATTGCAGGAAAATATCTGTCAGTGGGCTGTTATAAGAAAGACTGAAATTGAGAAGTTACAGATTTCAGAATCGAACAGCTGTACATGTGCGCCTTCTACTAACACACGTTCATGTCTTGTAACAGTAAGACTTTAAGACCAAAATTAGGTAAAACAGGAAATTTCTTAATTTTAAAATATTATGTTCTCAACTGAAAAGAAAATGTGTTTTGTTAAAACTTATATATATATATGAAATACTTCGTTATCAGATGATTCGGAGAGTCTACTTAGATTTAGATAAAGGAAAGATTCTTAACCTTTGTAACTTCGTGAGGTTTATGGTTTTTTCAGCATTACTCTGACGAAAATTTATTGTCCTCTGGGACATATCCAATGTTAGATAGGTGAAGATGTTTCGGGCTAATTTACTTCTCATCTTCAGAGCAGAAAACATCTATCGTCACATGGACTTTGTCACACTGTTGTAGACGTTTTAAATTTAGTTGTGTTATTTGATGGATATTATTGCCAAAGTAGCACTTTAATTTCACGGACAGTAGCTCTCCTTTGAACCCAGTACTCGTCACAAGAAGTTCCGTACCCTTTACGGAACTCGAAGGTTTATTTTCAAACTCACAGCAGCCAATTATCGGATCCTGTGCTCAGCCACGTTACACCAATACACACACTTCCATCCACTTTCTTAAATATATGTTTTCCCATTATTTTCCCATCAACTCCTAAATCTTTCGAGAAGTCTCTTCCCTTTACGTCACCCGTTCAAAACTTGTATGCACCACTAAACTCTCACTCCTGCTATATTACTTGCTCATCTCGTCCTTCATTTAATGGCATTATTAGTACCCTTTGAAAATTATCAATCACGAACGTTTGTATTAGGATTTTTCCCCAGCTGTCTTTCACTTCATGACTCTAGGACAAACTACTCTTCTCAGCATCCTGTTCTCTAAACGATTCATCTTCTTCTCTCAGCCAGACACACCACAAGCCTCATACACAAAATCCTAAGCGGGAAACAATATTATTTATATTTTAATCTTCATATTGTGTTCGAAAACTGTAAAACTGCTCACATATTAACGAAATGTGAATAACATCAAGAGTTCTTCATATTAACAGCTACATAACTTTATTCTTAGAATGGGACATCTCCTTGTGTCTGCAAGAGAAAAAACACAAATTTAGGCCAATCACAACTATTTTATTAGACAATATTTTATGGTCTGAAGAATGCTGCATATTTCGACTTTGATTTTAATAAGCCATCATTAGGTACTGGCACGAAAGTCATAAGGAGGAACAAAATAATAAATGATTATAAAAGTTAAAAGAAACATTTAAAAAGATTGAGATTTCAATTTAAATTTTTCCAAGTTTTTCAACCGAAACTAAGTTAAAATATACTGATATACTAAAATGTACCGATATACTAAAATGCACTGATAAACTAAAATATACTGATATACTAAAATATACTGATATACTAAAATATACTGATATACTAAAATGTACTGATATACTAAAATATACTGATATACTAAAATGTACTGATATATTAAAATATACTGATATACTAAAATGTACTGCTATACTAAAATATACTAATATACTGAAATATACTCATATACTAAAATATACTGATATACTAAAATATACTGATATACTAAAATATACTCATATACTAAAATATACTCATATACTAAAATATACTGATATACTAAAATATACTCATATACTAAAATATACTGATATACTAAAATATACTGATATACTAAAATATACTGGTATACTAAAATATACTGATATACTAAAATATACTGATATACTAAAATATACTGATATACTAAAATATACTGATATACTAAAATTTACTGGTATACTAAAATATACTGGTATACTAAAATATACTGATACTCTAAAATCCATGCAGTAGTTACGTCGAGTATTATCCATTACATGAAACTGGCAGGACTGGAGATCCTCTTGTTATGTTTTAGTTAGAAGTTCCTATTTAATGAGGCGTAGAGTAAAAATCTTGTTGCCTCACAAACAGATGAAGAGCACCAATTTTGGAGGAAGTGTGCTTCAGCACGCATCTTGTGAATCTTCGTTCGTGGAACAATTTTCACTCAGGTTATTCTTGTTTTTCCAAATTGGCTGCTATCTACGGTATTTGTTTACTAGACGTGTAGGCAGTTCTCTTGTCAGATTAAGGTTAAGCTAGCTAAAGTTACAGTCGAAACATTTAGCACTATTTAAACAATAACAATTACCCAGTAAAACACATGTGATTGACGATCATTTACGTCAATGACTACGAAATGTTTGTTGTATCGCAAAGCTTTGACACTCTAAAGTACAATTCACCCTAGAACAGGCCGCGAAGGCCCATAGTGGGAGTAGTGGTATAGCTCTACTCTTTCCTTAACATCGGCGTTAGATGGGGTGGGCGGTCAACGCCACTCTCCTGCCGCTTTACCTCCGGGAAAGACCCGGTACCCATTGCACAGGAGGCTGGGTAGGCTCTAAGACCGTTCTGGACGGGTGCGGAAAATCTCGCTCCCAAAAAGATACGATCCTCGGACCGTCCAGCCTGTAGCTAGTCGCTATACCGACTAGACGGGGGAACAGTTTTTCCTTAGATTATATACTGAAAGTGTCAACTGCAGAGTTTGTGTAGCATCGAACAAAAAGGAAAATTATTACAATGACAGTAAATAAGGGACGGCCGTTGCCTGTTTTTGAGAACATAACTTGTCTTCGCCTGGAGGAAAATGAGATAAAATACGGAAAGTTTGGGTCATGATCTGAGGCAGTCCGGTTGACGAATGTAACTTGGTAAATCGTGAAGCTGCCTGCAGACATAGATTTCCCTTTAAACACGAATGACTTAAATTATTAAAGACTCCATTCCTACAGCGCAGTAAGGTCCTTGCCGTTTAGGTTATAAAATCCTGTGAGTTAATGCTGCATACAGAATTAATGGCTGCTTGTTTCTGGGATCCGTAATATTCTTCACAAATACAATCTGTGGGCAGCACGTACAATATTTTCATTGAACTTGATGTTTGTGAGACCGTGCATCACTAGAACAACGATACTGCTGCCGACCGGTGACTTTGTCACCGGTCGGCAGCAGTATCGGTGCATTGTACCAAAAACTGTATATACAGTCAAAAAGTGCTCCTGAAGATGGGCGAGTTTGTCGCCCGAAACATGTAGAGCTGATTTAAAAAGATCAATAAACGGAATTTGTTGCATCTTGTTGGTTTCTTACATCGTTGTTAATATTTTCATGTTAAACCTGATTGTACATTAAGGAACTACTGGTTCTAAGAAGTTGAACTATATGGAGATTGTGACGATACATAGATTGACAGGCATGCCAACTTGTTTTTAATTATGGATGAAATAAATGTTCTAACTGCAGTGTTGTGAAGGCGGACCTGTGACTGATGTGGTTCGAGGACTGAACGAAGCGAACCGGCGGATGCAAGAAGAACATATTGCCTACATTCTAAGGTTGATAATTAAGGTTGGTACCCAGCATAATTATATATTTTAATTGTTACTTGCGGAACATGTAAATATCTCTACAGATGGCTGTGGCAAATCCAAGTCGCTGCTGTTCTTATCCGTTGTCTTAAATCGAACTTTCAAAGTTTACGTAATGATTATTTAACCTATCAATCCACTATACAAGATCGTTCCCCTACCAACTTTGGCTCTATTTTAATCTGTTTTTCAACTTAAACTAATCTTACACAAAAAGTACCAGATCTTATAATTACGCAGTTTTATTACGAGAGAGTAACTTCTTGTACGGAATTCCTTCCTGCATCCTCTGTAGCTCTTGTTTCAGGTGCTCCTCTCCCCACCTGGTTGTGCGTATTTATTCTGAATCTTGTCTTCACTCACAGTAGTCACATCATATAAATAAGATTTCAATAATCACGCATCAGTAAATAATTTACATAAACAGGAATCTAGAACATGGCCGTAACTGAAGGATGCAACAACCAAATGCATTTTATGCTCAGGTACGGTAATTATCTTCTGTGAAAAACTGATTGGCATGTAGTAAAATATTACATTTGTCCTCATTTTAAACAAGTAAGTAAGGAACAGAATTCATAATTAGTTCAAAGAAGAAGAATTAGGGGGAAAATTATAATTTTTGTCCTTCAAAGAACTAATTTAGTTCTCTGTGTTTGGAAAAATTAAAAATAATTAGAATAATTAGAGTGAATCTTTGTAACCCTAAAAAAATTTGGCTGTTCGACCGCCTGATTTTCATCAGCTTCAAATACAGCCACTAAGTAACATATTTCTGTAAAAATTTATTTTAATTCGAGAATGTCACTGGAGACTGCAGAAGTGCAATAAAGTTAAAGACTTATTCAATTATTATACCAACCACTGCACATATATAAATTTTTATAAAATTTACACACTAAAACATTAAAAACGCTCCGACATGTTTCGGTCCTAGGACCATCATCAGGGAGCCTTGTCGTACTTGCTAAAGTCACACTATAAAAATTCACATTAGTTTCGCTGTACCAGTTGGGTATTGTGGCAGCATGCCGTGTTGTGTAATGTTACGTTGCGAAGAGTGCCCTGCTACGGATGTGCATTCTGTGCTTCGTTGCAACGCAACTGGTACAGCGAAACTAATGTGAATTTTTATAGTGTGACTTTAGCAAGTACGACAAGGCTCCCTGATGATGGTCCTAGGACCGATACATGTCGGAGCATTTTTAATGTTTTAATGTTTTAGTGTGAACATTTTATAAAAATTTATATATTTGCAGTAGTTGGTATAATAATTAAGTAACTCGATAACATGCACGGTGTAACAATGAAAAAAAAGTTAAAGACATCTGGTAAATCATCGGAATCTGAGACGGAAAATATGAATGGCAAACGCCACCTACACATCTGCCACTGTATGGCGTAACTACAAGACCCCAACATTATGTTGGAAAGTATCCTGCCCAGATCTGCCGGTTTACCATTTATCCCGATTAAAGTATTGGCTGAACGTCTTGGTCTGCATAGATGAAAATCAGGAAAGCGTCTGCAGTTAGGCCCCAGCAACGTCCTTCCAAATACTTATCCACTCAAGTCAGGATGGCCGTCTCATCTGCTACGATACTGTGCAACCTGGACAGATACAAACGAACTTCTAATTTCCAAACAATCAACAGTAGCAACATTTTAATTCTTCTGAGCCCTAACATTTACCATGACCATAACCATTGCTTTTCCCCGCCAGATTCATAAATTTGGCTATACAGAAAAGCACGAACTAATATTACTTAAAACACACACAAAAGCGTGTTTCTTACCCACTCATTAAGTTTATGATTTCTTACCCTATCTGCAACATCATGTTTCACATTATTGCAGTTAACCTTCATTAGATTAAAAAAAAATACATATCGCATTATCGCCATGCCGTCAATTTCAATCTCCGCAAAAGAACCACGATATGATTCACTTGGGTGTTCTGATGTGTCATGTATATGTCTATCCATACACCTTGTAGTTTCTTTCCTGTTACATCTTGCATTTCATCGGACCTCCTTCCAAATATTGTTTGCCAACTGGCTAGGACAGTCCTGCAGTAAATTGTGTCATACAACTTTGGAGAATAATATCTTCAAACAATTTATGATCGCTTCATTTCATGTCTTCCCAAGTCATAATTTCGAAACATTCCACAATTTTTTACCACATAATAAAAATTTGAAAACTTTGCCTTGAACAGAAGAAGATTAAGGTAATCATCAAATATGTGTGGGGTGAAGCTTAATAACAGGGTTATCTTTCGCTTCTTTTAAATAGCTTCTTGCTTGTTCCCACAGCAGACATGTAAAAGTACGTTATTTAAATGCACTTCAGTATTGTGCAACAGACAGCGAAACAAATAGAATTTATGGAGTAACTCTGTCTTGTGCTGAGCTAAAACACCTAGATTGGAATTTCTGCAACCAACAAGGAAAGTAAACCAAATTCTTATTGATAATCTACTTGTACTTCTTTGATATAAATTTCCGCTGCACATTACGCAAATGAACAACATGTATGACTGCAGTAGCCAGCTATTTGTATAAGGACAAGAAAATGACTTTAACATCCTTTACACGCAAATGTATAGGTCTAGTAAAACATGCTCCTCACCACTTAACCTTACTATTTTTTTCTTCTTCTCGATTTTCTTATAATTTCTTTGTGGAGAAGCTACGTGCAGTTTGGTTTTGTTGCCTTGGCATTGCATGCAACAATAAGATTGTGTGTTTTACTGGGCTGAGCATAAAATAAGAACTGAACAACTTAAAAATTAGGTTTACAAAATGAATAGCCTTCCTACTGAAATTACAAATAACAGCCCAACTGCCTTCAGCTGCATTCTTAGCATGACTATCTCTTGATACTATCATAAAATGTCTCCTACTCATTTCGTCAATTTCGGACTTGGCTTACTCTCGTCTCACTGTTCTGGATCACAACGCCATGATAACGAGAAGACTTCTGACGTACTGTTTACATCAATGTAGGTCAGCCCTGATTTCTACCTTGCCATGTAGTGTACCTTAACCTGGAAATGTAACTCTCATTAACAGAGAACTAGGAGTATTTGTGTTATATCTTACTTGGTCATCTCGAAATTATTAGACTACTATCCTGCTGGCCTCTGGAGACCCGGACAGGCTAGACGCACGCATTGTGGTAGTCATCGTGGCAGGCTTGCTTAGAAGCAGTTTTGCAGAGCGAAGCAACAACGAGCACCCATTGATCTTGGTGTAGAGTCTGTATACGGCAAACTCAAGGTACGAAACTCTGTTTTTGTTACGGCTTGCGGCGTCACCTTGATGCCGAACTGCTAAATATCAACCTCGTTCATCGTGTGGGAACAGCAAAGAAAAGTATAGTGGATCGTACGCCAGGAGCATATAGCTAATTCGCTGTAATCCCTCATGTCGCTGGTGTAAAGTAATGTCTTTTTCGGCCCCCATATTATTCTCGAGTAAAATGGCGGCCATCTCTTGACACGTTGGTGATTCTGAGTTCGCAAACCGACTACCTGGGCTTCATGAGTTGTCAATCGGACGTCGAGAACTTCTTGATTTCTTATAAATCCCCCAGCTTGCAAGACGAATGAGTACACTGACTTAGGACACACTGGATTGTTGCCACGATTTCCCTCTCCAAGCCATCCATAATACAGCTTCGCATATTTACTTGTGCTTCTTTGTCACTATCGAAAAATTACAACTGACCAAGGCTTGGTTTTTCTGATTCAACATGTATCAACCTACCGACAGAATCATACTTTTTTTAACACTGAAAACGTACACGCATTCTCGAGGGTTTGCCAGTTGCTCGTCAATCCGGGCATCATTCGCTAGGGATGCACCTATGGGCATAAACGCAAATATGCTGTTGTAGGACCTAACCTTGGCTACAAATATTGGATCTTCGAACAGCTGTTTGAAATCTATTGGAAGATAATGTAACGTTTGGTGCAAACATTTCCGCTAGGACAGCAACTATTTGCTGATACAGCTGTCCATTTAATAGCTTCACAAAACTGGCTTATTTCTCCCATTGGAGGTAGGTGATGGCGGTGGACTTGTTCTGGAAAGAACCACAGCTCGCCAGTAGCTGTACCTAAAAATCGCACTGCACGCCGAGTTCTTTTTGCTGTTTGGTGTGTCACATTAACTTCTCGAACTTGGATGCTTTCTTCTGATATCACTTCAGCCATTAGTTCGGCGCGAATCCGAGTATTTTGCTCTCGAAACATCCGTACTTCTTCTGTGTTTAATTCTCTAAGTGTCAGAACTTCGTCTTCAGCTTGTCGGCGTAGCTCCGCTTTGCGTTTATTACCTTTTCATCCTGTGCACTCTGCTACGGTTTCTTCATCACGTGTTACATTCTTTTCTTCAATGTCAGCCAAAATAAGTGCTTTCTCTCACCTTGACGTTGTTAAGGCCTTTGTACGTCTTGCCTGTCACACAGGAATGAGGACATTTATTATAGTTGTTGTTGCAGGAAATGGAAATTTATAGCATTAGAACAATGGACTATTATCACATTGCAATTCAGTTGAATTATAATCTGCGCATTTATTATAACTGCTGCTGCAGAGCATGTAAACTTAGAGTATTTTATTACTGAGATGCTGTGCAGTTGCACAACCTTCGTTCACACGTGAGTCCATTGGCAGAAAAAGTAGCGCAACAGCATAAGAGCGCAGTAGTTTCACACTCAAATTTTGTAGTTGAACACGAACATTCTCATAAATCTGTGTATTTGGGTCTCCTGCCATATTACGGCGGTGAATGGAAATCCAACTTTCTCATAGATCTATATATTTGTGTCTCCTGCCAACTGGTGGCGGTACATCGAAATGTAACTTGGGAGTTTGTCCGGAATGACACCAAAGTACATATCAGATTATTTTCTTTATACTCGAATTTACAAAGCTTGCTTTGGGACAACTCAAATAAAAAGGCCTACAAGCCTAAACCTTCTTCTTGTAGGATGGAACAGAATAACTTCAAAACTTTCTCTTTTGACCAACAAGAATAGTTTGGTGAGAAGGAAACATTGGCATGTGTTTAGTGTAAACAAGACAGCCAATGTAGGTGTAACGTAACACAGGGACGCGTTCGTGCAACCATTGTTGCAGTGGAAAATGAATAAGAGTTACACAATCTGAGTGTGTGTTTGTAGCCCTAGTCATTCAGCATGCAGTGCGCATGCACCATATTGTCATCTGCGACCTGCACCGCCCTACAACATTTTTCCATATTATCTCATAAAAGGCACGATTTTCGAACAGAAAGCTTTATGGAATATAAACTGTGTGTTTAAATTTTATCTATAGCTTTTGTCTGAAACATTTTTAATCTAAGAAGAAATGAGCGAGAAATTATCAAAAATGTGTATTGGCCTTCATGTAAAGTACCCGATATTCTTGTCCGATTTTAAAGAAACTTGACTTTTTGGGGGCAGATTTTCGAAAAATACTCAAATATGAAATTTCAAGGAAATCCGGAGCCGAGTTGTTCCATGCGAACAGAGAGACGGACGGACGGACATGACGAAGTTAATAGTCGCTTTTCGCAATTTTGCGGACGCTCCTAAAAAAAAGAAAATAGCCGAAGTTGGTGTGAGATTTGAGTTTCTCGCAACGGTGCCGCTGAAAACTTGGGCCATCTGGGGTGTGTCCGTAGTGTCTGTTCGTAAGTAGTTACCATTTGCCAGATTATGATTTAGCAACCGACAGAGTGTAACACACCAAAAGACTTGAATCTTCAGGCCTTTGAGAGACGAGTAAAAGCAAGACCAAGGAAATCAATGGACAGTCAATTTTCCGATCAGTATAAGCAATAAACTCCTTAAACCCTGCAGGCAAAATTAATAAGGAAGGGGTAGGTTAACAATGCAAACTTGTCGCACGTGTTTACTCGTTGGATAAAAAGAAACTTGCGAGATTTTTAACTTTCGCAGCGGTGCATCTCAGGTCTTCCGTTCTCCTGGAACTTGTCGTCACCTTCCTGGGTGAACGGTGTCGCAGTGCCACATCGCGGAAGAAACAAGGCCCTAGAAACAAAGTTATTTCATACTTAGACTGATTTATGAGAACAAATTTTACCTGGCCTATGTTTAGCTTATCATCCTGACAACTGTATCACTTAAAAGCAACATTTCCTAAAGAGATTTAATACATGTTGTCAGTCTCAGAGCGATAATTTACAAAAGAATTTTACGAAATAACTTGTTTCATCTTCCTACCCAATTTATACAAAAAAAAACAGCAAATTAGTTCTCTGAAATTTTATCTTCGTCTTTCGTACGTAAGAATTTTTAGTGCTGTACCCTTTTCTTCTTGATTCAGTCTGTCTGTCTTTTAATAACAGGTTTTGGTCCATCTCCATGAAAACCACGTGATACACCGGGACGTGAAGGGAAGTAACATTCTTCTGACTAAAGATGGAGAAGTGAAGCTGGTAGACTTCGGACTGTCAAGGTGAACATAATGTAGTTACAAGCGTAATATCCTGTTATCAACTGAAGAGCAGAGCTTGTAGAAGATAGGAAGCTGCTGTCACAAAATGTCTTATTTAACTCCTTGTATCCTAAAACGAAAACATTCAACACTAATTACGCTTCAGGTTGTTACAGCAGTGAACATTAAGCCCACATTTTGCTGACAATTGATGCTGTACTCTTTGCTAAATATGTGACTTCTAGACTCAAGTCGGAGGTAGTTTCTAAAAAATAACGGTACTTGTCCATACCAGAGTTACGCCGCTTCACATCTCACGAAGAACATAATCTAAAAATAAGCATAGTGTATAGGCTATCCATTATACCAGTCGGCTTTATTTCGGCGCGTTTTTTGTGTCAACACAAAAGATTGATTTTTTAAAATCCTTAATCGTGCAGGTTTGAACACAGACTTTTGATAAACACCGGTGTACCAAATCTAAACACGACACACAAATTTCTTAGCTTTCGCGAAAAACTCGCCACATTGTTCTCACACAACCAACAGCATTATCACTTGCTACAAACCAACGTTTAAGAGACCTCTGTACATCGCCGTCCTCATGAGTGTCGTTATCATTGCATTAGCAGTGTGCGGCCTACAATGAAGATCTATGTAGACGAATTTCCGTTATAGAACTTGATGATGGGGACAGAGCAAGTCTCCCATGCGTTGGTGTTTGAGTCATTATTGACGCGGTCGATCGACCGAGAATGATTTAATGAATGTGATGCATTTTATCACAAGATCAGAAATAAACTGGTGATTAATACTCGTTGCAGGATACTTGGAAATACATTCGATAAGCGCAGCACTTATCTCGGATCTCCATGCTGGATGGCGCCGGAAGTAATTGACTGTGGTTTACAGGAGGGAGGCAGCACATACGACAGTCGTATCGATGTGTGGGCACTAGGTAAGAAAGAAAATATCACCACAGAACTACTGAGAGTTTCTCCCCATTCGAAGAAATAATTACCAGGGTTGTGAAAGCATGTAATAGTAAATCTGACGACCTATATCTTCCATTCGAATAGATATTAGGGAGTAGAAAAAGGACAAGTGTGTCATCAGGAACAACAGTGATGACGAACCGTACACAATACCAGCTGGATCGTCCCATGAATAATAGAGCAGTCTACACTAAAATCACAGTACAACGTATGATCCATTCAAGACGTTGTTCCCTTATTCAAAAACCACAGACCTGCAATTAGAGGTTCATACTAACAATGAAATTAAGGCTTAAACATCCTGGCAATGGATAGAGAAAGCCTGATAGTCTATTGCTTTACTGGTCCCTGATAATCAATGGCTGCTACATGGAGTAGATTAATATGACTTCGCTCTTCAGGGATTGTAGTTGCTTACCGATGTTTCGGGATAACCTGTCAGTCTCATTCCCAAGAGTCAAGTATTCCTAGAATTATGGTTGAATTTCCGCGCAACACCCTAGAAGAGCATAGGTCTCAAATACACGGCGTCACCACTTTACTGTAATCCCGACGACAAGGAATATAATTCAATAAACTTACTTAGTAAATTTTGCCGAAACTACTCCATTAAGTCGCCAAGCAAATGCACATGCCGTGAATTAACTAATCAATAATTAATTTGGTCGGAAATGACAGTTTTCCTTATGGAAAACAAATATGTTATTCGTACAAATGTCCACATTTAATTTAGATATTATACAACTTTCAACTGCTTCTTGGAAGGATAAGGTTGATCCTTCGCTTAATGATCCAACGATAGAGGCTTAAGACGTGGAGGGAAGATCCCATCACAAGAGAAAGACGAGCGAACCTCAGGATTAGTCTGCGGAAAGTCCATAAATAGTCACTTTACTGACAGAGCTAACGTTCCTGATAAAACACATTCTTTTTTATTTCTAATTCAGCAAAGAGTACAGATCATGAAGTTCATCCCAGTTTTATCATTCGTCTTCTGTTACTTTCTCTCGCAAATTATGTTTCTGTTTAGGCATAACGGCTATCGAGTTGGGTGATGGAGAGGCCCCGTACCAGGACATGCACCCGACACGGACTTTGTTTCAGATCGCCAGAAACCCCCCAGCCAGTCTGCACCGCCCAGCCATCTGGTCACGAGACTACAACGACTTCATCGCAGAGTGAGTAGCAATTCCAAAATGGTGGAAAATCGGCAGCGAATTGTCGAGCATAATTTATCTTCCTGAGCAACATTGTTGTCTTAAAAAAAAAAGAAACTTAATTGAAACTGCCGAGCCTCAATGAAGGTAAAGTTAAATTCACCCTATATCCTGCTATGAAGGCACAGAGAGGAAATAGACGTATAACACTGCTCTTTCTTTAACCTTAGCGCTAAATGAGGGTGGGTGGTGAACGCCACTCACCGGCTAAATTACACCCAGAGATGAGCCAGCCGGTACTCATTGTATACGAAGCTGAATGTGCCCCAAGGCCGGTTTGTACGAGTGCGGAAAATCTCGACCCCACCGGGATTCGATCCCCGGACCGTCCAGCCCGTAGCTAGTCGCTATATCTACTACGCTATCCCCTCATCACAGCTGTATGTAATGCACTTGAGTACCAACAGCACAAACCTCATGATGGGTCTAGAGGTCTAAAAAAGTTACTAAACCTATTTCAATACAGACGACTCATACTTTTCTGTTATCATCTCGTCCTCTACCTAATACCTACCAATTCTGACAGCTAGAACAAAACTGATGACAGAATAAAAAGCCCCAGCTTTCTACATGCAAATATGTGGGCCCACAAAAAGCTCCAGCTTTCTACATGCAAATATGTGGGCCCACAATAGACAATACTCCAAAATATGACGGGATTCAACTCCTTAATTTTATCTGTTCGTACTATTATTTCCGTACAGTGATATCATGTAAACACAACTTCAGTAATATTTATACAATGAATTTCAAAAGTCCTTAGCTTGACAGATGCTATCGGCAAAGTAGCCCACGATGCTCCAATTCCAACCGAAGCATATGTACGTTCTCACTTCCGTTCGGTTTCACAATAGGTTCACTCTGGAGCAAATTCAGATAAATGCTTAGTTGCTCACAAATGAAACGCAATATAGGTCATTATTTTAGCTGACTCTTATCGGTCGCTACTTCCTGTCGGCTCGTTTATCGTATTAACATAGCCCACCCAGCCAACAGACCACAGGCGAGATGGTGGCAAATCAGCTCTTATAAAAATTATAGTAGATGAATACATCTATCGTACTGTTTCAATAACTGTATAAGAAGAAATGAGGATCATGGGTTATTTTAAAGACACCGTGCTACCTGACGTTATTTAAGGTCTTACAATATGACTGTATATCAAGTGTGGTAAGCTTTGGGACTGAAGAGGAGCGGCCATGGCATAGTGACGGCAAATATTGGCCCTTGGTTGACTGAGACCACAAAATCCCTCAACCAGGAAGAATCATGTTAAACCGGCATTCGAATCGACGCCTTCCACATACCAGTCAGAAGTGTTACAGTTCGAATCAAGTTGTCTGGAAACAGTTATTGATATTGAGCCGATAAACACAGCAGTATACGGAAAGAAATAAAAATAATGTATCAAATTGTTTATCATTTGCCCTATATTATTTTTAGAGCAATATGGCATATTGACAACGTTTAGACGTGTATTTGGGAGTTATCTCGTTCAAATGAAAGAAACAGAACTACACACAGTGAGAAATTTAGTTCTATCATGCTGTTCTAGCGTACAACACGTGTTACCTTCATAAGTTTTGTGCTCACCGCTATCAGAACTCTTGTGTATTTGTAAAATTATTAAGTAACCTTCATAACAATAAATTCTTTACAGTTTTCTTCAGCAGCTTTTACTGTGTTGTGCCAAAATAAGGATAACTTTCAAAACACGCACATTTACAGTCAAAGTTACTTCTATGATATAAAATGAATGTAAAATTGCAGGTGTCTTACAAAGAATCCTGAGCACAGGCCTCACATCATGGAGCTACTGGAACATCCATTCATCACACAACTTCCTCAAAACGACTTTCATGTGAGTCTCCCAGTGGTTAAACTGTCACATTACACACACAAATCTTAGTTTATTTTAACAGCATTTACAGTCGTCACAATCGTTATTATTTACGGTTAATTCACTGAAAAGTTCCGAAAATCTTCCTATTTAACAGGAGGCAGGATGGGTCCCATTGCCAGTCTGGATGCACAAGAGCAGGGAAAAATCTCCTGTTCATATGGAGTAAAAATATGTCATTCAGCCCACAGCCTGGTCGCTAAAACTGACTGAACCAACTCAGCTCCCCACTACATCGAATTAACTTGTAAAAGCACTCATAATTATAACTTTAATAATCATAGAATTAATCACTTTATTTATTAACAACATGAATAATTTCTATTCCACTTTTTTCCTCTCATTACTCCATTATTCAAGACTGATTTATAGTTTAATGACCCTTCACTGACAGTAGAGTTTAAGTAGTTCCAAAAACAAAGAGTAGATGATCACATACTTATCCTCCACAAATTATCATTAACTCTGAAGTTATACAAATTAAGTATAAACACTAAATTCAAAATGAGAGACACCAGAAATAACCTACCATATAAAACATAAATCCCTTCCCTTATTAATGTGCCTGTGATGTTAAAAAACTGAAACATTAAGCATATAACAGGAACATGATGGCCAATGAGTTAGTTTAAATTTTTATAAAAAGCAAAAATAAGGGAACAATTCAAATATATGGACCGAAGTTTCCATCAATCACAACTATTATCATTATAGGTAGTAAGATAGTAAATTTACATTTCTGACTAAAAGAGGGTAGCATATGAGGGTCATTTCTGAAATCCAACATTCAAGAAGAGGACCATGTCTAGTGCCTTTCAAAAATTAATGAATTTGCAAGACACCATGTAGCTGCTTTCATAGATAAAACTACTTAATATATCTGACTCCAAAAATCAGTGAAACAGACAGAGAGTTCAGGGCAAGAAACATGCATTTCGGAGGCACTGAGGCTAGTTCTCTACCTGCTACAGTAGTTGTAGATGTGCATCTTTCACTAACCCACTACCTTTATACCTACAGCAAATGAAAATTCTAGAAAGTAATTATAGAAAACTTGGATGGCACCCCAACCTGACAAGGAATTACAGCCATCTACTAACCACAACACAGAATTATGTGAATGTCATCACACAATAAAGTGCTGTTTCCTTCTGCAAGACAAACAGTTCCTATGCACTTATATCTCAATAGCATCTTGTTTGACATTAAAAATGTGAAATGCCAAAAGATATATGCCGTTTTATGCATACCTAAACAAATAATATTCTGGTTCAGCTGTCAACAGAGCTGAAGGTCCTAAGAGAAGAGTTTGCTGGTAAAGGCAAATTATCTCGCAGAACAGAAGTTGCTGTGAGGAATGGGTACTTAAAAACAGGGCTCTCACCAACACAGGAAGTGATGCGTCTGGAAGATCTGGCAACAATGGACAAACTAAGTGAAGACAAAATCCTTACAGAACTGCACGAGCACCTGAAGCAAGGACACTACCACACTTTTGTTGGTGATGTGCTTCTTGTACTGACATCAAACGAACAGCAGCCCCTTTACAGTGATAAGGTAGGATGACGTCTAATGGTTTGTGTTCCTATGACACAGAAGTGAGCTAGCTAATATGGTCCTGTTAATAGAATAGATAAAATAACTTCAGGAATAAATTACAAATGTACTCGATCCATATGCGTAACTTGGCTAATAACAACACAGCAAGGGGGAGAGGGTGCAATATCGACCATGGGTGTTAGGATCTGTAATTTATGAAGGAGTCAATTTAGAAAGTGGGGACACAAACAAGAAACAAACCATTTACTTCATTGTAGCTTCAGGTCTGTTACATCATCACTCAAGACAACAAATGAATGCTGCAGGTTCACAAGAATAAATGTGTTCAGGAACACACAGTTTAATATTATTACACCATGTTCCTTCCATTCCTTTTGAAAATACTTTATTTCTGAAGTTACATAATGTATTATCAATGCTTCTACTACAATTTATGTTTATGAGCAACTGAAGTACCAACATTCTTAAACACATCCACTACTTAACCCTTCACAGACATTTGGGTTCTAATTCCAGATACTGGCCATGATTAACAGGTTTAAAATTTATAGACCCCTGCAATGCATTCATGATCACATGGTGCATCGATTTTGGCACATGAGAGAAATTAAAGATCCACAGTGAACTAATACCAGCATCAAAGGGTTAACCACTATTTTCCTACAGTTATGTTAATTTTCTGCCTTTGGACAGATAAATGCCAACAAAGTTTTAGTCACAAAATGTGGAGGGAAGACCCATTTCTAAAGCTTGAGGGTAGATTTAGGACAATATTAAAAAGTAGCCTAAAAAATTGTGAATGTGCGGACGTGATTCATGTGGTTCAGAAGATTGTGGACCTATAGTGCCAGACTCTTGTAAGAAGGTGATTAAATTTTAAATTCGAAAAGATTTGACTATGTATGCGATTATTAAACTTTCAAGAAATATTTTCGTACACAGAAATAATCCATCTCCTGTTTGGTAGATAATGAATCAGCCTAATTCAGTTTTCTAACATGGTTCATCAGCATCCAGTATGTACTTTGTTAGAAAACAACATAGCTGGTACTTGCAAGCCGGTACACCAAAGCTTTTATTCTTTAATAAATGAGGCAATAATAAGTTGCATTCCACAGCCTCTCTTGCCATCTCTTCCTTCTGATCGCTCGTTTCGTTTGGTGGTACACAAAGCCAACTCTGTGACATAGTTCAGCAACTCTGCTTCCCGTTGGCTACTCCTGGCACCATGTGCATTCAGGCAAAACTTCAACCCTATAAACAGTAGTGGTTAATATATATACCACATACTGTAACATTTAAAGTTTTCTAATTTTGCCACACAGTGCACTTGTGTTTCTTATTCCAACAATCAACACATTATTTCTCTAAAGAGTACCTAGGGCCACCTTTTGCAGTTCTACTACCGACCCAGCTGCCCACAGAGGAAAGGGCCATCAATGAAAATATAGATTTAAAAAGTTTTCGTCGCTTACAACTTGACATTCAATAATTCCCACTTGAATAATGATCGATTATACTGGCTATGCGGTCACGGAAATTTCTGCATCCTTTATCCAGCAACCTCTGACACACTTCCGGAATAAGGTGCATATGTTGCGCGGCTGAATATAGGCAGTGGCATCCTTTGCAGCTCTATTTTTGTCATGTCTTGCATATTTTGTATTAACAGGCAGCATAAATGCCGTGTAGTGTACATGGATCGCGTCTACATTTGTGGCCTATCACTGCTTATATACAGTGGCCCCCAGATCTTGGTTTGCAGGTGGACCCAAAATTTCTTAAACGGATCATGACAGTGTCAGCTGATTGCTCTTTGTTGTGGAGAGAAGAGTTTGTTTGTGGGGAGGTACAAACTGAATTTTTAAGTATAACTCGAGTGAATTTCAGTCTTTGAAGGGTTAAGGGTTAGGCTCTTCTACCACTTGCTCACAAAGTCCATTGAGTGCAGTCCTCGAGAAGCAAACAATTCTGCAGGAAGAAATTGCCTGCATTATGTGGAGGCTCTGCAGCCTGATGAATCCAGTCCGTGCCTTCCCATGTAATTTCTTTTAATATCCACTCATATTATCGCCCCATCCATGCCTAGGTCTTGTGGGTAGTCTCTTTTGTTTTTATATCGACACCATAACCCTATACGCACTATTACTCCCTCCTACACATACCACATTTCCCACCCATCTCATTCTTTGGATTTGATCACCCAAATAATATTTGGTGAGGACAACAAATAATGAAGCTTCCCATTATGCAGGATTTTTCAGTCTGCTTTTGTTGCTTTCTAAGGTCCAAATATCTTCCTGACTAACCTATCAAACTTTATTACATAGGTTGCAAAAACAGTAAGCCAGTTTGACTTGGAAGCCTTAATTTAAGCATAAATATCCTTAGACTTGTTACATACATGATGTATTCTGGGTACCACAGATGTACCTGGTATTGTATTTGCGATGTTATGATTTGCAAATGTAGCTGTCAGACTGTATTTTGGTAACTGGGTGGAATTTAGTGTAATACCACAATGCTTTAGTAACATAACATATTCACGGTCATGTTGAGTTTCACCAGATTTACTTAGAAGTTGGAAGGTGTTACAGTAAATATTAAGTTTTTCCAAAACACTACAACAGCAACAGATTTGATCACAGTCAGTTGTTCACTTATAATTACAAAATCCATTTAAAATATTCTCACTGTGACATGAATTCTGAAGTACCTGTACACTTCTTACACGCAGTCATCACTATGTACTTAAGTGTGTTCCAAATTATTAAGTTCAGAAGCCAATCAGTGCAAACTGTCTTACAGTTCCATGCAAAGTACAAATTCAAAAGCAGATCAGAAAATGCACCACACATCTTCGCAGTGGCAGACCAGGCCTACCAGGACATGCTGCACCACAAGGAACCACAACACATCCTACTGGCAGGAGAGACACTCTCCGGGAAGACCACCAACATGCTGCACTTACTGCAACATCTCCTCTGCCTTGGCCAGGTAACAGCACATTGCAGACTGAGGTGAACTAACTCTACAAAGCAGAGCTCTTTCCAATGAGCTGACAGCTACTAAGCCAGTAGAAGAGTACCCTACATTTTATGGATCTCTAAGGTTTATTACCATGTTCAAAAGAGCTCTCAGTTGATCCATGTCAAGAGCCAGATGAATCCATTCTGTTCTCTCAATATCCTATTTTTTTACAAAACATTTTAATATTATCCTCCTATTGATGCTTGTGTCACTAACATGATCATTTCCTTTCAGGTTTGCAAATTAAAATTTCATATTCATTTCTCATCTGTTCCATGCATGATACATAGCCTTCTCCCATTCATTTTCCTTGTCATCACCATAATAATATTTGGCATAGCCCAACAATTAAAAATCACAGTTATTCCAGCCTCTTGTTGATAGGTCCAGATACACCTCTCAGCATCCTGTTCTTAGATATTCCAAATTCGTGTTCTTCTGTTATGACAACAGACAAAATTTAAAATTCATGCAAAACAAGAGGTAGAATTATAACTTTATATAATTTAACCTTTATGTTTATCTGGGAACTGGAAAGACAAATGGTTCTGAAAAAAATTTCAGTCAGCATTTCCAGAATTTAATCTGTTCTTAATTTGCCTGTGAACATAATCAGAATTTGTTACTATCTTTCTCAAATACTTTAGGTTTGCAGCATTTCCAGAGGCTGTATTATGATTTAATTCTTCATTCTGGTAATGAGACATGAAAATATACATACCTGAAGATGGATGTGAAAATTGTGGGTTGTACAGTTTACAGTATTGCTGAAAATTACTGTCTTCTGTTATGTGACTCCAGTTTGGTAGCATAGATAGTTATTTTTTGGCCAGCATGTTACCTTTGTTAGTACAATCCTAAAACACACCAAGAGGAGAGAATGAGCAGAACACACACTCTTAAGGTGTGTGTTTCAGTGGCTGTTGTGCTTGGATGTTAACTTTAACATTTATGAGTTGTACTTTGGTGTCAGTTTGTATCTCATGAGTTTTTCTGGCTAAGCATAGACACTTAAATTCCCACCAAGCAAACAGACAGACCAGCATATGACATGCAAGATCAGTTGCCAGTACATTTTACAGACCAGCATGTGGTCTTGCAGGACAATAAAGGTTCATCTTGAAACCTCAAGGTAGAACACAGGTAGAGGGAATTTGAAAATAAAGTGTAGTAGGAGATGTAAATATGTGGAATTCAGAAAGTGGAAATAACATGAATATGAAGAATGTTACAGGGTGAAGAGCATGACTCCCCAAATTTTTTAACTAATATTGTGAGGTTGATAAAATTAGAGGATGTGTGAGCAGAATGCATAACATTTCTGGTGAAATTTGATATACGTATGGGATTTGTTTCAAATGCCTCAAGGAAAAATACTCCTTTGGAAAGTTAGACACTACTACTAAAAGTGATGTAAGAAACACACATGCAGTTTGTGTGTCAGCTGCATTGAATAGTCTTAGTATAGGATCTAATGCAAGGATTTTGTAAGTGTAGTGACAATCCCTTATATTCATGAGAGTGAAGAAATTTGCTATCCATCTGAGCAAATATAAGCTTGTGAATAAATACCAAGTTCTGTGGAATTAGTTTCAGTGGAACTTTCATTTTCTGTACCCAAACCCATTTGTAGAATCAACTGAAGCCCATAATTTTTTAAATGAGTCAAAAATACCTCATATTTAAGATCAGAGATTGTATTGGAAGGAAAATTATTTTTATTTATTCTGTATGTTTCCTAATTTTTATCTAGTTAAAAAGTCAGTTTGTTAATAAAGATTACGTTCATTCAGTCCATGCTATCCATTCTTGAGCTTACCACCTGCCTTGTTAAAGTCATTATCATTACAAAGCTGCTACTAGAGAAGAAACTACAATAGTATATGATAAGTCTTCCACAGGGTCTGGACCAAATTAGTGACAATGTGAACAAAGCAATAAGCATCATTCATGCACTGGGCAATGCTGCAACACCATCCAATCCAAACTCAACACGGCATGTGCTGCTTCTTGAGCTTACCTTTACAGCAGCTGGAAAAGTGACTGGTTCTATATTCAAGCTGTACCAGCTGGAGAAATGGCGTGTTATGTACCCAGACAGGTAAGTATTGAGCAACGTATGAGCTTCCATCTTGTAGTTATATCAACTGGTAAAATAGAATATCAGTTGTACACAAGAGTAACACCATATTATGTATTTGGAAACTTAATATCCCTTTGCATTTGTATATCACTTATATTTACATAGAAGGAAAGAACTGTCATCTGTGAACATGATGCTTGTTTTGTCTGTTGTGTCCATGGCAGAAAGGTCTTTCTTTAGTAAACTTCAGTGATACCCTCTTTATTTGAATGACAGATGCTCTACCAGTTGGTGAAATACTGGATTACTGCTTCAGGCAAGCACTCATGTACACATCTGGTGTAAGATACCACCTTCTAATTTTACCAACTCATAAAATGATAGGTCACTTCTCCACATATGTGCTCAAGGATTCTTGAGGGCATGAGAAACCATCTTCTAATTGTACCAACTGATGACCTGGTAGGTCACTTTTCAAGACGAACTTTCAGTTGGATGTTGGATGAGCAATTTCAAAGTGTATGAATTGGTGAAACAGTGGCATACTGCCTCAAGCAAGTAACTACCATGGATTTTAGTGTGAGACATTGTATTCTAGAGCTAATCAAAGCAAAAGTAGTGCATCACTGTGTTCACCACATTTCAGATCAAAACACTCTTTAACCTTTGGGCAGAATGGCAGTGTGCTTGAAACAAACCAATAGGATACATTGTATTTTGAAGACAGTGCACATGAGGAACTAGGATGGTGTGGTCAGTATAGTGACTAAGCTGCAGGCTGGATGATCCAGGGTTTGAATCATGGCTGGTAACAGAGATTTTGTCTCCAACAGACCAGACCATACAGGGTCCCATCCAGCCTCCTGTTCAGTCTTACTGGAGTTTCTTGCACAGGGGTAAAGGATCTGTGGTTAACAACTCACCTCCATCTAGTGTCAAGGTTAAGAATGAGTAGAGTCATACATCCACTTTGCCTGTATGCATTCATGGTGTCTATACAGACAATTGTACCATTACCTTCACACAAGGCACATAAGTTACAAGTGCCTCCTCCAATTTAAACAATCGTTATGTCATACCACTTTTTACAACCAAGTATTAATGCTCATTGATATTATATCATGGTAGTTCTGTGGCAGTATGTTTACTTTGCTATGCTACTGTAATCTACACCATGCTTTTGTCACTTTGAGAAATAACAGGGACTATGGCACAGACTAGGTACTGTCATGTGTAGAGAATGTCTGTTTTGTCTTGTCCCTGAGCATGGAAGTGTTCTGGGACACCCCATGACAGCTTCCACATTGAGGGACACCATAAAGCAACACCCTTTGTTTGTGTGTGTGTGTGTGTGTGTGTGTGTGTGTGTGTGTGTGTGTGTGAGAGAGAGAGAGAGCACACATTACTTTTGTGTGTACAGTTAGCAATGTCAGGACATTCACACCATCTGATCACCACTATACCCTCCAACAAGAGACGTGGCCATACACACATACTACAGTAAAACCCTGAATTTGCATACCTGCCATTTTGAATTTTTCCAGTTTTACTCACTTTCCATACAGTTCTGGTCAAATCCCCATAACAGAGAGTCCCAGATTTTACACCTTTATTAGGTGGTTCCTAACGTAGCATGAAATATGGGTTTTACTGTAGTAATATTACTAGTAGCTATGAAAACATGAGTCTCATTCTCAGATTAGGTATTTGTATGAACATTATTCAGCAATACAAAGAATGTGTAGATATTGCATACTTGCCGTAGAATGCTGCCTTCAATAAATGCAGTTCAACAGATGTAATCTGGAATCATATAGCAGTAAAACTGGCAGTATCAGGAGCAATGATCAACAGGAGGGGTGCAGGCCATTCCAACAGGGGGCATTCTTCCCCATCCTGAGTTAATATTCTAAATATTTATTTATTTATGTACAACATATAAGTAGAACTTGCATTACATTCTTGAAAGAAAGGTTGTTTCATTTTTTTTTTTTTTTTTTTTTTTTTTTTTTTTTTTTTTTTTTTTTTTTTATATTTAAAT
>Ga0123352_10002123_pt1 | contig 27381 bp, 26 predicted proteins | sample TergutLab28metaG_FD_89700 | JGI IMG/M metagenome (GOLD analysis project Ga0123352, IMG submission 89700) | Labiotermes labralis P1 segment gut microbial communities from Petit-Saut dam, French Guiana - Lab288 P1 | ecosystem: Host-associated > Arthropoda: Insects > Digestive system > Gut ... | reverse complement strand
CGGGCGAGAATAGTGTACCGCTTATGCCGCGGAGGCACTTACTTTTCTTGTCTCGCCAAGAAAAGTAAGCAAAAGAAAGCGACTGGGGGAGGACCGGGTTTGCTCCAAGGTCAGTCGCAAACAACTCCCCCAGACCCCCACTGGTAGGTCAAGGACACGTTGGTGGGGCCGGTAGGTGTGTGGACTGGTGATCCTGCTCCGCAGCCACACTCTTTGTCAATAACATCACAGCCAGCAGTGAATACCTCACCGAGAGAATTCCTTACTCTAAACTCGGGCGCGCATAGCGGCTGGGTAAGTTTGCAGGTAGCCAAGGACTCGAAATTCTAAGTCATCTACTCTCACTCCTGCCTCTGTTGACAAGCCGGGAGTTCGCGAGAATTACACACGGGCAGACGCTCTGGCTCTCGCTCACCTGCCCGTGGAGAGGGGGCCTGGGGAGTTGTTTGCGAGCGTCCTTTGCGAGACAAACCCGGTTCTCCCCCAGTCGCTTTCTTTTGCTTACTTTTCTTGGCGAGACAAGAAAAGTAAGTGCCTCCGCGGCATGAGCGGTACAATAATCCCAGCCCGCAGGCTGACTTAATATTCAGACCTTGGTCTTGACCTTGAACTTGACCCTGCCGGTCGGGGATGGAACCCCGACCCTACAGCGCCAGGTTGGGGCAAAGCACGGGGCCCGATGTAAACCACGGGCGATTGAAAATCGCCCCTATGTTTTGAAAAACAGCGGTAGCGGCGCTAAAAAAATTATATCATCGCGCTGGGCGGCGTCGCCCTCGGCCAGTACGCAGGCTTTGCCTACAATCCGGCCCTGGGCCTGCTGCACCAGCTGTTCAAGGGCGATTATGCTTTGGCCGGTGCTTATGACGTCGTCCACCAGCAGCACCTTTTTGCCACAAATGTAATCCATGTCGTCTGAATCAAGGTAGAGCTTTTGTATGCCTGCGGTGGTGATCGAGTCCACGATCACCTCAACCGTCTTTTGCATGTACAGTTTCTTGCTCTTGCGGGCCAGGATGTACTTCTTGCCGCTCTGGCGGGACATCTCGTAGGCCAGAGGGATTCCTTTGGATTCGGCGGTGATGATCATGTCGAACTCGGGCACTGTCTTAAGCAGCTCGGTTGCGCATGCGACGGTCATCTCTACGTCCGAGAACATCACGAAAGCTGCGATGTCAAGGTTCTCGTTCACCAGGCAGATTTTTAGTTCCCGGGTGAGCCCGGCCACATTTAGGGTGTAAGTACCTTTTTGTTCCACAGCGACCCCTCCTCCTAGCTTGCTTTGCAGTTGGCAATCCTGCCTATTGCACATAGGCCAAAGAAATGTAATTTAAAATAACATTTTTTGGCCGTGTGTACGGCGAAAAATCTCCTTATCCCGCGCCAGTGCGCGGAACCGGGGGAGGTAGAGGGGGTATTGGAACCCCCTCTAAGAGCCGCCAAGCTCTAACCGGGCGGCCAGATAAGTTGACGCCCTCCCAGCAGGTGAAAGTGCAAATGCCCCACTGTCTGCCCACCGTCCTCGCCACAGTTGGTGACTATGCGAAAACCTCTGCCCAGCCCAAGGTCTTTTGCCACCACCGCCAGCTGCACAAAGACACGCCCAACCAGATCGACATTACCATCGTCAATTTCGGCCGCGCTGGCTATATGGGCCTTGGGTATACAGAGCAGGTGGGTAGGCGCAGCTGGCTGTATATCGCGAAAAATCAGGATGTACTCGTCCTCGTACACCTTGTCGGCAGGAATCTCTCCCCGAACGATTTTGCAGAAAATGCAGTCGGTCATTGTTGCTGTCTCCTTTCGGTAGCGGCTCAAAAGCGAGGAGCTTCTGGATGTTCTTGCAATGGAGGCAGGGGATGTAAATATTCATCTCGGCGAATAAGTCCGGTGCGCTTTGCTCGTGCCGTCAATATTATCACAAACGCGATGCCCCCGGCCACCAGCTGCCAAATAAGGTCAGGATTGCCGTACTCGTCGGGGAAAGTGAAGAGTGTGCTAATCACCAAGGCTGAGAACAACGCACCAAGAATCTTAAAGACATATACTCGGCGAATGGTGATTTGATTGATGAAAAATAGAACGGTGAGAGCTGCCAGGGCAATCACAATACAGATTGCCGTGTGCACTCCCTGCGCAAAGGCAAGAGAGAACGCCAAAATCCCCACAATAGCAAAGTCAATATAAGCCATCATGAATATTATACAGTAAATGATTATGCCAAGTAAACCAACTGGGTACACGGTATAGGTAACTTCCCGGTGTCTGTTCACTCTGCCGTACCTCCGTCTTTTTCCCTGTGGCAACTGATAATCGCCTCTATTGAGGCCAACACTCTTATACGCGGTGCAGACGGAATTGGGCGGGCGGGATAACCCCGCCCCTACTTCGCCGTCAGTTGCTCTTCGATAATCTGCTGTGCTGCAGCCAGCGCCGCGTCGATTTTCTCGGGGCTTTGGGCTCCGCCCATGGCGCTGTCCGGGCGACCACCACCGCTGCCGTCTGCCAGCTTAGCGACAGCACCGACCAGCTTGCCCGACTGGATTCCCGCCGCAACTGCGTCCTTGCCGGCGAAGGCAATTAGGGTGGCCTTACCCTGTGGGTCGATCTTGTCTTTCATTGCCAACACCCCGACGATGTCCGGGTGATTGGCCTTTAAGTTGTCGGCAGTGGCTTTGAGCGCGGGCACACTTTCCAAATCCAGAACGGCAGTCAGAACGCTGACCGGCCCAATCTTGGGCATATTTTGCGTCAGCTGGGCTATGTGAAGCCCGGCCATTTTTTGGTCCAGCGCCTCGCTGCGCTTTTGCAGGTCGCGCAGTTGAGTGGTCATGGCGGTTACCTTTGCCGGCAGCTCGGCTGGGGAGCCCAGCTTTAGGGTCTCGCAGGCTGCGCGCATGAGCGCCTCGCGCTCTTCAAAATGGGCAAGCACTCCTAGGCCGGTCACAGCCTCGATTCTCCGCACGCCTGCAGCCACAGAGGCCTCGCTCAAAATCTTGAGCAGTCCGAGTTCGGCCGTGGTGCCAACGTGGCAGCCACCACAGAGCTCTATGCTCTCGCCGTTTATATCCACCACCCGCACGATCTCCGAGTATTTGCTGCCGAACAGGGCCATCGCACCCTTTTCCTTGGCGGCGTCCATGCTCATCTCTGCGGCTGTTACGGGCAGGGATGCAAGGCAGAGCTCGTTAACCCGGGCCTCTACCCGGCTCAAATCTTCGGCGGTAAGAGCCTCAAAGTGACTGAAGTCGAACCTGCATATATTCTCGTCGACCATCTGCCCGGCTTGATGTACATGGTTGCCCAGCACTTCGCGCAGGGCGGCCTGCAGCAAGTGCGCGGCGGTGTGGTTGCGGGTTATTGCCCGGCGGCGGGCTTCGTCCACCCTGGCAAACACTGAATCTCCGGTGCGCATGGCGCCGCTGTCAACTTTGCCAATCAGCAGCGTGTGCCCGGACGGCGACTTCTTGGTGTCGGAAACCTTAAAGCTGCCGCCAGCGCCTTCCACGACCCCTGTGTCCCCCACTTGGCCGCCGCTTTCGGCGTAAAATGGGGTGCTCTCTAGCACCAGCACGGCCTCTTCGCCATCGCTGACGCTGTCGACCTGCTTGCCGTCCTTGACTATGCGCAGCAGTTGCGTCTTAACCTGGAGCAGTTCGTAGCCTACAAATGTTTCTTCGATGTCCTCGCCGGCCAGCGGGTCTTCGTCCCAGCCTATATCGCCCTGCTCTGCCCGTGCGGCGCGGGCCCGCTGCCGCTGGAGCTTCATCTGCTCTGTAAAGCCGTCTTCGTCTATGCTTACGCCGCGCTCTTCGGCGATTTCTCTGGTCAGGTCTAGTGGGAAACCAAATGTGTCGTACAGCTTAAATGCTTCTTCTCCGGAAAGCTGCCCGCCCTTTCCGGCAGCGCTGACCAGCTCAGCCAGCATATCCATCCCTTGGGCCAGGGTCTTTTGGAAACGCTCTTCCTCCAGGCGAATTACCTGGCAGATGTAGTCGGCGTTCTCGCTCAGCTCGGGATAGGGGGCGCGGTTTTCGTCTATCACACGCTGGGCGACTCCCTCCAGGAATGTGCCATCTATACCCAGCATTTTGCCGAAGCGGGCGGCCCGGCGGAGCAACCGGCGCAACACGTAGCCTCGGCCCTCGTTTTGGGGGGTAACGCCGTCGCCAACCATAAAGACGGTCGAGCGTATGTGGTCGGTTACAACCCGCAGAGCGACATCAGTTTTGTCGTCCTGGCCGTACTTGACGCCGGCAAGTGTCGCGACCTCGGCCATGATATTCTTCATGGTGTCGACTTCAAATATGCTGCCCTCTCCCTGCATGATGCAGGCAAGTCGCTCGAGGCCCATGCCGGTGTCTATGTTGGGCTTTGCCAGTGGGGTGTAGTTCCCCTTACCGTCGCTGTCAAACTGGGTGAAGACTAGGTTCCAGAACTCGACATAGCGGTCGCACTCGCAGCCTACAGCACAGTCGGGGCTGCCGCAGCCGACCTCAATGCCGCGGTCAAAGTACAGTTCGGAGCAGGGGCCGCAGGGGCCGGTGCCGATCTCCCAGAAGTTGTCGGCTTTGCCCAGGCGGACAATCCGCTCGGGGGCAACGCCGACTTCTTTTGTCCAAATATCAAACGCCTGGTCGTCATCCTGGTAGATGGATACCCAGAGCTTGTCGATAGGCATCTGCATCTCTTTGGTGGAGAACTCCCAGGCCCAGGCGCAAGCCTCGCTTTTAAAGTAGTTGCCGAATGAAAAGTTGCCAAGCATCTCAAAGAAGGTACCGTGGCGGCTGGTCTTACCCACTTGTTCTATGTCCGGGGTGCGGATGCACTTTTGGCAAGTGGTCATTCGGTGGCGGGGCGGAGCCTCCACACCTGTGAAGTAGTTCTTTAGCGGGGCCATACCCGAATTTATCAGCAAAAGGCTGGCGTCCCCCTGGGGCACCAGCGGGGAAGAGGGCATACGTAAATGCCCCTTGGACTCAAAGAAGGCGAGAAAAGATTCGCGCAGCTCGTTTAGGCTTGTCCATTTCATAGCGGGTGCTCTCCTTAATGTTTGGTTAGTCGTCTGCGTTTGCGTCCACGTCTATTGGAACTTGCAAATCCAGCTTTGCGTGGGAGATCATATCCAGCTGGTCGAGCAGGCGCAGGCTCTGTCTGTCGAATATCAGGCTGTCGATATTCACATGGGCGGCGTCTATCCCTCGCCAGAAGGCGCTCTCTGCAAGGTCGTCCTCGGGGTCAATATAGCCGAGGTCAAAAAATATAACGTCAAGGGAACCGAACAGCGCGGTACCTTCCGTGGAGGCAGCGTCTTCGGGGTCGAACGCCCAATCGCGCTGGTCCCTGGCAATATTCACAAAACCCATACGCTCAAGAAGCTGGCCTTCAAGGGTGTCCCCGGTGGCCACGGTGAAGTCCAGTGCGCGCAGGTAGACCGCACTGAGCGGCGGGTATATCGATGGCACCCTGGCGGCAATGTCGTCTATCTTCCGGTTGAACTCGCGCGCAAAGCGCTCACCGATCATCCGACCGGTGGTTCGCCCATCCAGGGCCATGGAGATTCCCAGGTATATCTCCTCGAGCTCGGCCATGCTGTGGGCGTAGGATGGCAGGATAACCAGCGGTATCTCGGCCACCTCCAGGGCAACCATAGCGCCTTGAGGCAGCTCGGAGACCGAGAATACAACGTGCGGGTTTACGCTCAAAATCCCCTGTATATCCGGCATTGTGGCCAGCCCGTAAGCGGGCAGGTGGGCTAGAGATGCCGGGTAGTCGCCCTGGTGGTCGGAGATACCGACCAGTCTGCCGCCGTGGCCCAAGTCGTATATTTTCTCGGTCAAGGAAGGCGCCAGCGAAACTACCCGCGTAGGCCGGAACTCGACGACAGCGCCGTTAATTCCTACGCTGACCGGGTATTCCGGGTCTGGCTCTCCCGACTGGTAGCCGTTGTCGTAGCCGTTATCGCCGCCGCAAGCAGCCAGCCCCAGCGCCAAAATCAGCGCAAAAGCAAGCGCAAAAAAACGTCGCAAACTAGCACCCCCGTGTTACAAACAGTATGTCCAAATTTTGCTGTTGCCCTCATTCTTGCAGGGCTCGCAGTGGTTTTCAGCGTTGTCCGCCGCTTAATATTTCTTTGGCCAGGCCCTCAAGTTCTTCGTAGCGGGTCAGGCTGCCGGCTTTTTGGCGCATCTGCGCGGCACCTGTCCAGCCTTTGCAGTACCAGGCCACGTGCTTGCGCGCCTCGCGCATACCCACGTTCTCGCCCTTGTACTCGCAGGCTAGGCGGATATGCCGCAGCATGATCTCAAGCTTTTCTTCGACTTCCAGCTCGGGCAGGCGGATTCCCTGCTCAAAGTAGGCTTTGAGAATCCGGAACACCCAGGGGTTGCCCTGGGCTCCGCGGCCGACCATTACAAGGTCGCAGCCGGTCTCGTACATTCGCTCGGCGGTTTCTATGTCGGCCACATCCCCGTTGCCGATAACCGGGATGCTCACCGCCTTTTTCACTGTGGCAATCATCTCGTAGTTGACCGGCGGGGAGTACATCTGCTGGCGGGTGCGCCCGTGCACGGTTATAAAGTCCGCACCGTTTTCTTGAGCTATGAGTGCCAGCTCTACCGCATTTAGATTGCTGTCATCCCAGCCGGTGCGTATTTTTACGCTAAGCGGTAGGGTAGTAGCGGCCCGCGCAGCCTTGATTATTTCGCCGGCGAGCTGCGGGGTCTTCATCAGCGCGCTGCCTGCGCCTGTGCCTGTTATTTTGGGCGCGGGGCAGCCCATGTTGAGGTCGATGACATCCGGGCCAAAGCTCTCTGCCAGCTTGACCGCGCGGGCCATGCTTTCCGGCTCGCTGCCGAACAGCTGCACCCCACAGGGGCGTGCCGCCTGCGAGACCTCGAGGAGCTCGGCGCTCTTCTTGCTGTCGTGCTCAAGTCCTTTGGCGCTGGCCATCTCCCCGACCAGGTATCCGGCGCCTTCACTGGCGCATATTTCCCTGAACGCCCGATCGCCCACCCCGGCCATAGGGGCAAGGACAGCAGTTCTGGGCAGGGTGAGTTGGCCTATCTTCATTTATGTTTACTCCTTGGGTTTAGCCTATATGTAGCGTTATACTTTGCTCTTCGCTGCCTCGCGGTTCAAAAGTTAACGGGTCGTAAGCCGTTACCCGGGCAATGCTCTCGTGGGTGCCCGAGGGTAGTTGTATATGCAGTGGGTGGGCCCCGTGGCGCTCTCCCGGGCGGACAAAACCGGAATAGAACACTTCTTGGCCGGTGTCGGGCATAATAATACTGACGCGCATGTAATATTCGTTGGTCTCAAGGTTTTCGATTCTGAAGTTGCCCCGCGCTTCGGGAGAGGAAAAGTTCACTCTGCGGGCTATTACAAAGTCGAACCGCTCGCTCTCTACCTGGGCGGCTCTCCCGCCGGTGGGGCTGTTTGACAGGTCGCCTAGCACGGTCAGGCGCAGGGTGAGCGCAGTCAGCGTAACGCAGATAATTGCAATGCTGAACAGCATGGTCATACGCTTCATATTCGAGTACAGTTTGCGCTTCATCCGCTCACGCCCCTCAAAAAATGTTGTGCACACCTAACCGACATTGTACCACATTTTAGGGCAAACTTCAACAGGATATTGCATACGAGAGGCGGGAAGCGCGAAGTGGTCGCCACCAAAGATGCCGCGACACCAAAATATGCCAGGAGCTACCAAACCTTGCCGGCGGTGGAATCTTGTAATCGTAGCCAGATACGTAAAACTTTGCCGACAGTAAAGCCGAATTCCCACATACCCAAAAGGTAGCCAAATGTCGCCAAACCTTGCCGGCGGTAAAGCGCTGAAAAGAACCCACAATACCTTGCAGCACCCATAAAAAGTGCCGACCGGTTGCCCGGTCGGCGGGCTTTACACATGAAAGCAAACGCAAACAGCCCGTATACCGGACTTTTTAAGTTTTTCATATGGTGTGTAAAGCCGGTTAATAGTTTTGGCAGCAGACGCCGCAGCTATACACGAGCGGCGCGCGTAACAGAAATTTTACAAGTTGCATAATCGGCAAGCGCGAGGCAACAATAACTTTCGCATGGGTTTGCGCATTTTTTTACGGTTTTGTGCGGACCCGCGCAACGCCTATACTTGTTAAGGAGTGAGCTCTTATGCTGGATAGAATCGCGCTTGTATTTGTAATCATCGGTGCGCTCAATTGGGGCATGGTCGGTCTTTTTCAGTTTGACACTGTCGCCTGGTTATTTGGCGGGACCGGCGCTGTGCTCAGCCGGGTAGTGTACACCCTTGTCGCCCTAAGCGGTATCTGGACTATATCCCTGCTCTTTAAGGAAAGAGAGCACCACGGGAGTGTCAGAGACTAGCTGACCACTGTAGGATAGAGAACCGGTGTAGCGTGCGCTATGCCGGTTCTCTTTGTTGTTGGGATTTGACAAACAAGTAAAATCTTTGGTGTGCGCGGTATCCTTCGTTGAATAGTTTATGTGTGGTAAATTTTATGATATAATATCAGCAGAAGGGCGCGGAGTTATAATTATGCGCAACGCCTCGCCGCTAAAGCGGCAACCGGCTTTTGATGCGCAATTATATCATGTAAACATGATATAATGAGCGCAGAAATTATACTGTGTGCGAAAACGCTGAGTATCCGAGGTGTAGCTAATGAGACAGATTGGAAAGAGCGATAGAGCCACAACCAGAGACGTCGTAGTGGCACAGTTCGGCGAAGGGAATTTTTTGCGCGCCTTCGCGGACTATATGATAGACGTGGCAGGTGAGAAGGGTGTGTTTGACGGCAGTGTGGCCGTAATCAAGCCGAGGGCCAATGGGTCGTTGGAGGCCTATGCGCGGCAGGATTCGATGTACACTGTGATACTTAGGGGTCTGCGCGGAGGTCAAAAAGTGGTAGAGCATAGAGCGGTCAGCGCGATTAGCCGTGTGGTCAACCCATACGACGACTACGATGGTTTCCTGGAGATTGCCCGTGGCGAGGCGCTGCGGATTGTAATCTCCAACACCACCGAGGCTGGGATTGCATACGACGAGAACGACAAGCTTGACCAGAGGCCGGCAGGCACATTCCCCGGCAAATTAACCCAGCTTTTGTACGCGCGGTACCTGCACTTTTCCGGCGCTCACAAGCGCGGGCTGATAATCCTGCCGACTGAGCTTATAGAGCAAAACGGTTCCAAACTGCGCGAATGCGTGCAAAAATTCATAGCGTTGTGGGAGCTGCCGGAGGCCTTTGCAAAGTGGGTGGACAAGGCGTGTATCTTCTGCGACTGTCTTGTGGACCGGATTGTTTCTGGACACCCCGGCGACGAGGCCGAGGCGCTTGAGCGCGAGCTGCTTGGCTACCGCGACGAGCTGATGGTTTTGGGCGAGCCGTTTGGGCTTTGGGTCATCGCGAGCGAGTACCGGGACGAGGTGCAGGCGGCTTTCCCGCTTGACCGGGCCGGACTGCCGGTTGTATTTACCGACGATGTACGCCCCTACCGCGAGCTCAAGGTGCGCCTACTCAACGGAGCTCACACCTCCATGGTGCTGGCCGCTTACCTCATGGGCCTTGAGACAGTGGGTGAGGCAATGGCCGAGCCGTCCGTCCGCGCTTTTGTCGAACGCGCACTTTACTGTGAGGTCGCGCCCACCGTGCCGCTGCCACCGGAGGAGGTCCGCGCGTTTGCCGATTCGGTAGTCGAGCGCTTTGAGAACCCGTTCTTGCGCCACAAGCTGCTCAGCATCGCGCTGAACTCCGTCTCTAAGTGGAGGGCTCGGGTGCTGCCCTCGCTAAAGGACAGCCTTGCAAAAACCGGAGAACTCCCCACCTGCCTGAGTTTCAGCCTGGCGGCACTGGCAGCATTCTACCGCAGCGGCGAGCGGGGATATGGGTGCTTAATCGGCAGGCGCGGAATGGAAACCTACGAGATTCGTGACGATGCGGGTGTGTTGGATTTCTTTGAGGCAAATGCAGGGCTACCCTCCGCCGAGCTTGCAGAGGCACTTTTGGGCAACGTGGGCTTCTGGGGTGAAGACCTGAACGCTCTGCCCGGCCTGACCGCCAGGGTCACCGGCTGCCTGGAAGCAATTGAGTCACAAGGCGTGGCTTATGCTATAAAATCGGTAGTCTCGTGAGAGAAAGGAGACCGGCATGAAACTGCTGAAAATAAACCCCGCCGATAACGTGGCTGTGGCGCTGGCCCAGCTGGCGGCAGGCGAAAAGCTATCTGTGGATGGCGCTGAACTGACCCTCGCAGAGGATGTTGGGCCAGGGCACAAAGTCGCGCTTAAGTCGATTGCGGTCGGTGAGGATGTGGTCAAATACGGGCATGCAATCGGACGGGCGACGGTTGAGATTTTGCCGGGGCGGCTTGTCCACACCCACAACCTTGCTACGGCACTTGAGGGGCTGCTTGAGTATACCTACACCCCCCGGATCGCCGAGCGGGTGACGCGGGAGAGTGGCATATTCAGAGGCTTTCGCCGGCGGGATGGTAAAGTCGGGATACGCAACGAGGTCTGGGTGATCCCGACCGTGGGCTGCATAAACGCGCTGGCAGATATGATCGCAAGGTCCGGCCAGGAGCTTTTGAGTGAGGGCGGCGGTGTTGACGGCATACACTTTTTTGGTCACCCATACGGCTGCTCGCAGCTCGGAGATGACCACGAGAATACCCGCCGAGCGGTGACCGGACTTATCCGGCACCCCAACGCGGGGGGCGTACTTGTACTCGGGCTTGGCTGCGAAACCAACGGCATCGAGGGCATAAAGGAACTGCTTGGGGACTACGACCATGAGCGCGTCAAGTTCATGGTTTGCCAGGAGAGCGGGGACGACATCGCAGACGGGCTTGCTTTGCTGCGCTCTCTAGTGGACTATGCCGGTAGCTTTAACCGCGAAGGCGTGCCCATGAGTGAGCTGGTTGTCGGGCTAAAGTGCGGCGGTTCTGATGGGTTTTCCGGCATTACCGCCAACCCATTGGTCGGCGCGTTTGCTGACCGGCTGATAGCCGAAGGCGGAATCGCTATACTGACCGAAGTGCCCGAAATGTTCGGCGCGGAGACAATTTTGATGAACCGTTGCCGCACCCCCAAACTCTTCGAGCGCATGGTGGAGATGATAAACGGCTTCAAAAACTACTACATCGCAAATGGGCAGAACATCTACGAAAACCCATCCCCGGGCAACAAGGCCGGGGGGATCTCTACCCTGGAGGACAAGAGTCTCGGCTGTGTGCAAAAGGGCGGGCAGACCGACGTTACCGGCGTGCTAAGCTACGGCGACCCGGTCACCGAGCGCGGATTAAACCTGCTAGACGGGCCGGGCAACGACCTTGTCTCGGTCAGCGGCATGACAGCCAGCGGTGCCCACCTGATTCTGTTTACCACTGGGAGGGGAACGCCGTTTGGTGCGCCCGCGCCCACTGTTAAAGTCTCCAGCAACACCGCGCTTTACGACAAAAAACGCGCCTGGATCGACTTTGACGCCGGCCAGCTGCTGGCTGGCGTATCTATGGACGCCCTTTGCGACCAGCTCTACGAGTACGTTCGCGCCCTGGCATCCGGTGAGGTGTGCGCGAAAAACGAGATTTTGGGAGCGCGGGAGTTCACGATTTTCAAGGGCGGGGTCACGCTGTAGAAAGGACGCTGCTTTTAGTTGACGAGCTTTAAAGTTGCTCCGGGGGTGGTTTTGCTTTGGTTCAAGACCAAATTTAAGTTCGCCTGCGGGCGAGAATAATGTACCGCTCATGCCGCGGAGGCACTTACTTTTTGTTTCGCCAAAAAGTAAGCAAAAAGCGACTTAATGCTCATGCGGTCACTCAGCGCCCGGCAATCACGGAGCAGGCTTTGATCCGGCAGGTTGAATCCAGGCCGTTGGGCCGACATCGAACTTACCCAGCCGCTATGCGAGCCCGGGTTTAGAGTAAGGAGTTTTTGCGGTGAGGTGTTCGATGTTGATTGCGCCTTTGCTGACAGCAACGGTCGCTGCGGAGCTGCGTCACCAGTCCGCGAACCTACCGCACTCACCAACCTGCCCTTGACCTACCAGTGGGGGGATGAGGCGGTCTTTGCCACTGCCACATGCCTTTGGCGTGGCAGTTGGGAGTTGTCTGCGGAGCACGTCCTTTGTGCGTAGTCAGACCCGGTCCTCCCCCAGTCGCCTTCTTTTGCTTACTTCATTCTTGGCGAGACAAGAAAAGTAAGTGCCTCCGCGGCACGAGCGGTACATTAGCTCCAGCCCGCAGGCGAATTAAAATCAAGACCTTGACCCTGACCTTGAGCTTAACCCTGGCGGTCGGGCATGGAACCCCGACCCTACATCGGCCAGGCTGGGGCAAACCAGGGGGCCGATGTAAACCACGGGCGGGAAATCCAGGCCCCTACAGCGGCAGGTTCTTGCAAATCAGGGGCCGCACACAGGGGTACAGCCCCTATAACAACGGGTTAGCAGTAAACCACGGGAGATTGAAAATCGCACCTGCAATGATGGGTTCGCGAAGAAAGGCAGGCCGCGCAGGGGCGCTCATTCAAAAGCCATGTACTCCATAAAATTTTCGGTGAATGCGGGGCTTGAGTCCAGGGGGAGGATTTTTGCCCTGCCTATAAGCTGCTCGGACTGCGCGGCCAAAGCTTTGTCGCCAAGGATAAGCGCGGCTCCGGCAAGCGCCGCGTTGCCGATTACTTTTGTGAGCCCCCGCAACTCTTCCGGGATAAGGCCGATCGCAGCGGCGTTTTTTAAGTCCATACGGCTGCCGAAGCCACCGGCAATGTAGAGCACCTCCAGCTTGTCTTTTGCGAGCGAGAGGCTTTCAAGCATGGTTTCCATCCCCGCCCGGACAGCGCCTTTGGCCAGCTGGATTTTGCGCACATCCTTGTCGGTGATACATATGCCATCCCGCAGCTCGAAGTTGTCGGTGTCTGCCATTGCCCCGGTCTCGTCGATAACACCCAGTTCAAGCATGACGGTCAGTGCGTCTATAATCCCGCTGCCGCAAATTCCAACAGCGCAGCCGCCGCCAATGGTCGAGCAGCAGGGCTTGCCGCTTTCCAGCCAAACTCGGTCGATGGCCCCCGTAGTCGCGTAGGTACCACAGGACAGGCCGGCTCCCTCAAACGCCGGACCTGCCGCGGTCGAACTGCAGGTAAGCTCTCCCTCATGCCAAAGGGCGATCTCACCGTTTGTGCCGATATCGACCAGCATAGCGCTCCCCCGGCTCTCACAGAGGCCGCTTGCCAAAATCGCGGTTGTGATATCCCCGCCCACAAACGCGCACGGGCAGCGCGGCAGGTAGACCTTGGCCCCTCTCAGGCTCGGAATTTCCAGCTCGCTGCCCTCCGTGTACTCCCCAAACAGCCGCTCGGCGGCAAAGGGCGCCCGCGAAAGGGGGGTGCAATCCTGCCTGGTCAGCAGGTGGAGCATGGTTGTATTGCCGGTGAGTACCGCGGCGTCTATCTCGGCGATGGGTATCCCGGCTCCGGCGGCGAGCTCATCGGCTATCTCGCTTATGACTGCGGCGAGGCAGCCGGCGAGCTGGCCGGCATAGCCGCTCATCGACTTCTCAATCCGGCTGATGACGTCTGCGCCAAAGCTTGTTTGCGGGTTTTTCCGGGCGGTGTGGCCCAGCTGGCCGTTCTTGTCCAGCAGGGCGGCGCAAAGGGTGGTGGTGCCGATATCCACAGCCAGGCCATAGCGGGCGAACATCGGCGCGCGCGCACTTGGCACCGGCAACTGCCCGCCAACGATTGACATCCCCTCTTGCGGGAGTTTTTCCAACTGGAGGTCACTTTCCACTATTGTTTGGCAGGCTAGGCAGGCCTCGCCGTTTACAGATACTCTACAATTCCCGCAAGTGCCGTGCCCACCGCAGGGCAGGTCTAAGGCCACCTCTGCCCGAGCCAAAACCTGCGAGAGCTTTGAACCCACAGGCGCTTCTATTCGACGCTCAGTGCCTTTTTCTATCAGCGTGATTACCGCGTTCATCCCAAATCCTCCGCCTCTACCCTGCCGAACAGGAAACCGCCAAAGTATGTAACGGTATTTTGACTCCCCATGTACTTGAGACCGCAAGCTTCCGCGAGCTCTGACACCGCTACCCCGTATGCCTCAAGTGAAGCCGTCGCTCGGCGCGGGGAGCGGCAGGGCAGGTTGTCCGCTTTAGCGCAGACCTCGCAGACCCGGCAACCACCTGCACCAAGCCGTAGGAAATCCCCGTAAAGCGCGGCGATTTCCCGGTCAATTGCAAGGGTGAGCTCATTGTGTTTTTTGCCTGCCTCAAGCATACCCTCGATGTCAAAAGAGTCCTCCAGCTGGCCGACACTCTGGAATATCAGCGCGTATTCGTACCGCTTTGCCTGAGTAATTAGGTCGTCGACCTCCCCAACGTCGGGCGGGCACATCCAGCAGCGGGCGTACTGCCCGCAGGTGTTTTGCTCGCAAGCCGCCCTGAATTCCGGACGAAATGATATCTGCTCCACCCGGATGACCGCCGCACCCGACGCCCCGAGTTGTAGAGCTGTCCCAGTCAAGCGCTTATGCATAAAAAAACACGCCCCTTCACCTGATAGCCGTCACGAATATTCTAAGCAAAAGGGAGGCGCAGCGCCCCCCTTTTTGATTGAATTTTTTAGCGCCCTACTTCAGCTTCGCCACTTCTTTGGTATCGCGTGCGATGACCAGTTCTTCGTTGGTGGGCACTACCCAGGCTTTTACCTTGCTGTCTTTTGTAGTAATGTCAACCTCTTTGGAGCGCAGGCCATTGTTGATTTTTTCGTCCACAGTGAGGCCTATAAAGCCCAGGCCCTCGCAAGCCTTTGCGCGGATAATGTCAGAGTTTTCGCCGATGCCGCCGGTGAAAACGACCGCGTCCACGCCACCCATAGCCGCCGCGAAACCGCCGATATATTTGAGCAACTGGTAGCCAAGAATATCTAGAGTGAGGGCCGCGCGAGCGTGGCCTTTCTCGGCTGCCTCCTCGAGGTCGCGCATGTCGTTGGTCAGGCCGGAAACGCCAAGGTAACCTGATTTTTTGTTCATCAGGTCGTTGATGCCTTTGGTGTCAAGGCCTTCCTTATCCATCAGGAAGGTGACGATGGAGGGGTCGATCGAACCGCAGCGAGTGCCCATTCCAAGGCCCTCCAGCGGAGTGAGGCCCATGGTGGTGTCAACCGATTTGCCACAGTCAACCGCCGCGACAGACGAGCCGTTACCCAAGTGGCAGGTGATAACCTTGAGCTGGCTGAGCGGCTTGCCCATGAGCTCGGCCACACGAGCGCTGACATAGCGGTGGCTGGTACCATGGAAGCCGTACCGGCGAATGCGGTGCTTCTCGTACATCTCGTAGGGGATTGGGTAGATAAACGCTTTTTCTGGGATAGATGAGTGGAAGGAGGTGTCAAAGACGGCCACCTGGGGCACGCCTTTGCTAAACACCTTCATGCATGCCCGGATAGCCATAATGTTTGCTGGGTTGTGCAGGGGGGCAAGATCGGTAATGGATTCGAGTACGCTGAGCATCTCCTCGGTTATGAGAGCGGAGTCCGAGAAGCGGTCGCCGCCTTGTACCACGCGGTGTCCGACTGCTGCGATCTCACTCATATCGGAGATGACAGCTTTGTCGCCGGTGGTAAGCAGCTTTACGAGCTCTTCGAATGCCTGTTGGTGGCTGGGGAACGGCACGTCGTATTTGATTTTTTCTCCGCCGATTTGGTGGACGATTCTGCCGTCCAGGCCGATGCGCTCGCAGAGCCCTTTTGCGATAACGCTCTCGTTTGACATCTCAACCAGCTGGTACTTCAGGGACGAGCTGCCCGCGTTAATGACCAGAATTTTCATGTGTTTGTTGTCCTTTCCTACTTATATTGTATTAGCTGTCCTGTTCCTTGACAGTAATTGCTGCTTAATATATTATAACATTATTTCGAAAACTGCAAGCTGGTTGTTGGGGTAAGGGTGGAAAATGATATATAGTATGGCTGTAGGGGCAGGTTTGTGGGGATTAGCGGGACGCCCGGGTGTGCGTCCCCTACAACGACAGGTTTGGGGGAGCACCGGGACGCCCCCAGTGGGTACTGCACCTACAACGGAAAATCCCACTATTAGACCTATAGACCTAGCGTAAGGCCGCTAAACGCCTGGGCGTTCGCACCCTACAACCGCACGCTATACAAAAGAATGGCCATAGTTCACAAGGAGTGCTTCACACATGAAGATAGGCGGCGTTATAACAGAATTCAACCCGTTTCACAATGGGCACGCAGCTTTATGTGCCGGTGCGCAAGCGGGTGGGGTCACTCATCTTATCGCGGTGATGAGCGGCAACTTTGTCCAGCGCGGGGGCCTTTCCATAACCGACAAGCGGGTGCGCGCGGCTTGCGCGCTCGCCTGTGGGGTAGACCTTGTGATTGAACTTCCGCTGCCTTGGGCAATGTCCGGGGCTCAGACTTTTGCTCGTGGCGGAGTTGGCCTGCTGGCGGCCTGTGGGTGCGTAGAGGTTCTGACTTTCGGGAGTGAGAGCGGGGAGTTGGAGCCGCTGAAAGCTTTGGCGGCAGAGATTGATTGCCCCGCTGTAGAAGAACGCCTGCGCGAGCTTTTGCCCACTGGGCTGACCTACGCAAAGGCCAGAGAGTTGGCCGCACGGGAAGTGCTTGGGGACAAGCTGGCAGGGCGGCTTTCTTCGCCTAACGATTTGCTGGGCATCGAATATCTGCGGGCGGCGCGGGAGGTCGGCTGGCAGCCGGAGGTGTCGCTGATTAAGCGGTTGGGTGTAGGCCATAACGACGGCCGCCCAAACGGCGAGTACGCCAGCGCATCGTACCTGCGCAGTGTGGCGGATCAGGGCCTTGCAGCGCTGGAAGAGTTCATCCCCGCTGTTTGCCTGGAGCTGCTGGAGAAGGCTGAGAGCCAAGGTCTCTATCCGGCGAAGCAGTCGGCGCTGGAAGTGGCCATCCTTGCCCATCTGCGCCGGCTGAGCAGAGAAGACCTCGCCAGGCTGCCCGACCTTTCTGAAGGGCTGGAGAACCGGTTGTATGGTGCCATACGCACAGCCACTACGATTGATGAGCTGGCAACAGCGGTCAAGACCAAGCGGTACACTTTGGCCCGGGTGCGCAGGTTGATATTCTCCGCGTTTTTGGGGATTGAAAAGGAGCACACCCGCGGTGCGCCACCCTATCTGCGGGTGATTGGCCTAAACGAGCGCGGCGACGAAATCCTTGCCAGAATGAAGAAAACCGCCACGTTGCCGGTGAGCTCTTCGCTGGCACGGTTGTCGGATGCCTCCCCTCGGGCTGGGAAGATCGCAGCTTTGGAGGAACGCGCTACTGATCTGTATGGGTTCGCGCTGCCCGACCCTCTGCCCTGCGGGTACGAAAAGACTGCGCGCGTGGCGGCTCCGAGGAGAATGGCAAAGTAAGCATAAAAAGTATACGCGCCGGCTTTTGTTGCCGGCGCGTATGTTGTTTTGGTAAGATATGGACAGTGCGCGTTCCCGGGGTGTTTGGAGCATACTAAACACATAAAACACTCTGGGGGCGGCAAAGATGAAGCTTGCGAAAAAGAAATGGGTCGCCGCGCCGATGGGGCTTGTGGTCGGTTTGCTCAACGGTTTCTTTGGTGCCGGTGGCGGAATGGTGGGCGTACCCATGCTGCGCGCCCTCGGCCTTGAGACGAAGGAATGCCATGCGACCTGCATTGCGGTTATTTTGCCACTGAGTATACTTTCGGCTTATCTTTACCACAGCGCCGGGGCATTTGAGCTGCGTGACAGCTACATCTACCTGCCAGGGGCGCTGGGCGGTGCTCTTGTGGGTGGCTGGCTTCTGCCCAAGCTTTCTTCTATTTGGATACGCAGGATATTCGGGGCGCTTATTCTCTTCGCCGCCGCGCGGATGTTGCTGCGATGAGCGCGGATATTGTTCTGGCCATTGGGGCCTCGTTTTTTGCAGCGGTTATCGGTGCTCTGGGGATGGGCGGGGGTAGCGTGTTGATAATCTACCTGACTGCGTATCTCGGTCTCGAACAGCTGGCCGCCCAGGGGATAAACCTGGTCTTCTTCCTGCCGGTGGCGGCGGTGGCGCTGGTCGCTCACCACAAGCACGGCCTCATAAAATGGCAGGTGGCTTTGCCTTGCGCAGTGGTCGGGCTGGCGGGGGTTTACTTTGGCCAGATGTTGGCTATGCATGTGGGCAGCGAGCTGCTGCAAAAGTTGTTTGGTGGGTTTTTGTTGATTATTGGGGTGAGGGAAGTTTTTGCGCGGGAGGCGCGGAAGGGTGCGGACGATAAGTAAACCTAAAGATAGCTCGGCATATCCTGCGCGCTGTGCAGGATGCGGGCGACAAAGATAATCTTTTGCTTCTCATCTACCTCATAGAAGAGCAAGCAGTTCTCCACTGGCATGCACCGGTAGATCGGGCGGTGGCGGTAAACGCTGTACATTTGAGGGTACTCCCATACCCTGGCCAGTTTTTCGCTCATAGTGTCTTTGAAGCGCACTGCAGCCTTGACCGAAAACTGTCGCAAGTATCGTCGTATTGCTTCTGAGTCGATTTTTGCCGACGGCAAGTATACTACGCGGTATTTCATTCCTCAAATCCCGCCCAAAACTCTTCCTCGCTCAGCCAGCTTTCCGGCTTGTCTCTATATTTCTCAGCCTCTTCCAGCGCTGCCAAAACATACTCGCGGTGCCTAAACTCCTTAAACTCCGCGTAATCTTCAGGGTTTATGAGCACGACATCGGCTTTGCCTTTGTTTGTGATGATGACGTCGTTGTGCGCCCTTACAAGCTCCGCGACTTCCGGGTAGTTGTTGCGCAAATCCCGTGATGGTCTCTTATGAATTTCATACATGTTTAGACCCCCCTAGGTATGTCTACGATTTTGTATCTCGAATTTATACTATTATTGTATCACGAGATTGGCGAAAAAGCAAACCCCGAGCTTGGTGGCTCGGGGTAAAATATATAGAGAGCTAGAACGGTATATTCCCGTGCTTGCGGGCCGGTCTGTCCGCCTTCTTATCCCGCATCATGAGAAGAGCTTGGATGATCTTCTCCCGGGTCTCGCGCGGCTCGATTACGTCGTCAACATAACCGTGGTTGGCGGCGACGTACGGGTTCGAGAACTTCTCCTTGTACATATTGACCAGCTCGGTACGCTTGTCGTCAGGGTTCTCTGCGCCGGCGATATCGCGCTTGTAGATGATATTTATAGCGCCCTCGGGGCCCATGACCGCGATTTCAGCCTGAGGCCAGGCGTAGACAACGTCGGCACCCAAGTCGCGGCAGCACATAGCAATGTACGCGCCACCGTATGCCTTGCGGGTAACAATCGTAATCTTTGGCACGGTGGCCTCGCTGTAGGCGTAGAGCAGGCCTGCACCGTGGCGGATAATCCCGCCATACTCTTGGCCGGTACCGGGCAAGAAGCCGGAGGTATCCACAAGGGTGATGACCGGTATTCCAAAGGCGTCGCAGGTGCGGACAAAGCGGGTAGCCTTGGTGGAGGAGTCGATGTCCATGCAGCCGGCCAACACCTTAGGCTGGTTGGCGATGATACCCACAGGTGTACCGTCAACCCGGGCGTAGCAGGTAATCAAGTTGCGCGCAAAGTGTTCATGGGAGTCGAGGATCTCGCCGTCGTCCACAACGCCCTTTATCACGTCGTACATGTCGTAGGCTTTGTTCGAGTTGTCGGGCAGGAGCTCGTTGAGGGCATCTACCTTTGCGTGTACGTTGCCCGCCGAGAAGGACTTGGGCAGAGGCGCGCCCGCCTTGGATGGCAGGTAGGAGATCAGGTTCTTGACCTTGTCCAGGCAGGACTTGTCGTCAGGGGCCCGGAAGTGGGCAACCCCGCTCTTGGAAGTGTGGGTGGCAGCGCCGCCAAGCTCTTCGGCGGTTACCTGCTCACCGGTCACTGTGACAATAACAGCCGGTCCGGTTAGGAACATTTGACTGGTGTTCTCAACCATGAAGACAAAGTCGGTCAACGCCGGAGAGTATACCGCGCCACCCGCGCAGGGGCCCATTATAACTGAAATCTGCGGAATAATGCCCGAGGCCATAGTGTTTTGGTAGAAGATTTTGCCGAAGCCCGCAAGGGAACCGATTCCCTCTTGGATTCGCGCACCGCCGCTGTCCAGCAGGCCGACTATTGGGCAGCCTGCAGCTAGGGCCTTTTCTTGCAGCTTGGAGATTTTTTGCGCGTGCATCTCACCCAACGACCCGCCGTTGTATGTAAAATCTTGCGCAAAGACAAACACCCGCTGACCCTTTACAAGGCCAAAACCGGTGACAACTCCGTCCCCGTCAACCTGGGTGCCTTCCATGCCCAAGTCGTTGCAGCGGTGCTGAACATAGGCATTGAGCTCGACAAATGTGCCGGGGTCGAAGAAGTAGTCGATACGCTCACGGGCGGTGAGCTTGCCCTTTTTGTGCTGGGCTTCAATTTTGTCGGCCCCTCCGCCCAGCATCAGCTTAGCGCGGCGGTCTTGCAGGTCTTGGTATTTGTCCATGGCGATATTCCTCCATTGTGAATGAAATCTCAAATAGTATTATCCCCAAAATTCCCGCAAAAGTCAAGGAAATCACCGGGGCATACGCACAGTTTGTACGATGTTATGCTGCCGCACTAAGCAAGCGTGTTTCGGTTGTGCTGCATTGTAGGGTCAGGCCTGCATGCCTGACCGCTTACTCGCATACACCGCCGACTATCGGGGATGAAGCCTCGACCCTACGTTCCACGCATAAGCTGCTTAAGCCATGCCGGGCGCTCATCAGACAGCGGGGTAACTCCCCATTGCGGTACTGCGCAACCTGGACAAACCCGTTGTCATTATCGAACAAAGCGGCCTCGTCGCAATAAGGTAAAACCCTGCGCAGTGCTTCAAACCGTTCGTTAAAGCGGCGGCTTACATCAGCCGCCGAGATATTGTGGCCGCCTTTCTCCACCCGGTTTTTTATCCGCGCCAGGCTTTCGCTGAGCGTATCAAGAAACATGCGAACATAGTACCCCAGCTCACGGGCCGCTTTTGCCGTGTGCTCCACGCGCATACCGGAAAGCGTTGCCTCTTGGGTAAAGCTGACGCCTTTTGAGAGGCAATCGTCAATAACGGCTATTGCGGCCCTGCCGCCCTCGATGGGGCCTTTGCCTAACCTGGCCGTCATTTTGTCCACGTCAACTATAGCACCGAGGTCATTCATGTGGTTTTTCAGCACCCCGGTGAGGCTCGATTTGCCCGCACCGTTTACCCCGCCTATTATTGTATAATTTTCATTTGTTCATGCGTGAGGGCTCAATGACCTCTGCCCCGCCCATGTATGGGCGCAGCGCTTCTGGTATACGCACCGAGCCGTTGGGGTTGAGGTTATTTTCCAGCATCGCGATCAGCATTCTGGGTGTGGCGACTACGGTGTTATTAAGAGTGTGGGCGAAGTAGTTGCCCTTCTCGCCCTTTATGCGGATACCCAGCCGGCGGGCTTGGGCGTCACCAAGGTTGGAACAGCTGCCCACCTCGAAGTATTTTTGCTGGCGGGGACTCCAGGCCTCCACGTCGATGCTCTTGACTTTGAGGTCGGCGAGGTCTCCCGAGCAGCACTCGAGCGAGCGCACCGGAATGTCCAGCGAACGGAAACACTCAACAGTATATTTGACGAGCTTGTCGAACCAGCTGGGGCTGTCCTCGGGCTGGCAGACGACCACCATCTCCTGCTTCTCGAATTGGTGGACGCGGTATACCCCGCGCTCTTCGATACCATGGGCTCCCACCTCCTTGCGAAAGCAGGGGGAGTAGCTGGTCAGGGCCTGTGGCAGCGTGTCAGGCTTTATAATAGTGTCAATGAACTTGCCAATCATCGAGTGCTCGCTGGTGCCGATGAGGTAGAGGTCCTCGTCCTCGATTTTGTACATCATTCCCTGCATTTCGGCAAAACTCATCACTCCGCTGACCACGTGGCCGCGAATCATGAATGGCGGCACGCAGTAGGTGAAGCCCTTGTTTATCATAAAGTCCCGGGCGTAAGCGAGCACGGCAGAGTGCAGCCGGGCTACATCGCCCATAAGGAAGTAGAAGCCGTGGCCACTTATCTTGCGCGCGCCCTCAAGATCGATACCCGCAAGGTCTTCTATTATGTCGATGTGGTAGGGAATCTCGAACTCGGGCTGGGTGGCCTCGCCGTAGCGGGCTACCTCGACATTTTCGCTGTCGCCCCGGCCAATGGGTACGCTCGGGTCGATGATGTTTGGAATGCCCATCATCAGCTCCCGCACTTGGCCAGAGAGGGACTGCTCCTGCTCTTCGAGCTCTGCAAGCCTCGGCCCTATAGCGGCGACTTCGGCTTTGGTCTGCTCGGCCTCTTCCTTCTTGCCTTGAGCCATCAGTCCGCCGATCTTCTTGCTTATGGTGTTGCGGCTGTTCCTGAGGTCGCCTGCCTCGGCAATGGCGGCGCGCAGCTGCGCGTCCAGCTCAATTACTTCGTCGACCAGGTGGAGCTTGTCCTCCTGGAACTTTTTGCGCATGTTTTCTTTTACCAGATCGGGGTCGTTGCGGACTAGCTTGATATCGATCATAAAGGCACCTTCTCACCGCGTGATTTTGCATTATATTATCACAAAAGTGGCTTAAATACAAGTAATGTAAATAAAAGTGAACACCCCGAGCAAGGTATTCGCTCTAGTAGCCTATTCGAAGTAGAAGAGCTCTTCGAACTTTTTATCTAACGCAATGCAGAGGATGAGCGCCAGCTTTGCCGTTGGGCAGAATTGCCCGGTTTCTATAGAGCTAATGGTGTTTCGCGACACGCCGATCATATCGGCCAAAGCTGTTTGCGAAAGGCCTTTTTCTGCTCTTGCTACTTTCAACTTGTTTTTTAATACGATTTCGTCTTTCATCGGCTATCACACTCCTAGCGTATGATAAACCACTCGATACGCCGCATATATGGCAAATAGCGCAAGTGGAATCGCGACCACAATCGCCCATTTAGACTTGCAAAAACGATAGCGTTCAATGCATATACCTATCGGCCCCATCATCAAGACAACCCCTTGGCTAAACATCAAGGCCATATCACCAACCCAGACTGCGTATGTTGAGATTACCAAGCTCGTGTAATAAAGCAGCTGATACGCAAGTCTATGCCCTTTGTCATATGCGTGTTCCGCACCTTCGTCTTTTTTTGCATTTCTGCTTCTTTCTAGAATTTCGTCTTTTCTATTATTATTGCTCATGTTAAATCACATCCAAGTGTTATTGTTATTTTGACAAGTATTATTGTCAATTAAAATTATAGCATGCGACAAGTTTACTTGTCAATATATCGCAGAAACTTTTTTTAAGTAACTTTTAATTCAAACAAAAAAAGCGGGCAACAACGCAATTATTCGCTATCTGTAATTTTTTATTAGAAATTCTGTAATGACTTTGCAAACGAAAAGGTTTATAATACAGACAAAAAGATGTGCGGGGGCGGGATAGTGCTTCTGGTTTTCACCTTTGAGTCTGCGGGGGAACAGGAAAAGTTCGAGTTCCTCTACCAAAAATACAAGAATCTATGTCTAAAAAAGGCCTACGACATCCTTGGGGACTACATGCTTGCCGAGGACGCCGTCAGCGAGGCGTATATTCGCATCTACAAAAACCTACACAAAATCGAGGATCCGGCCTCCAATCGGAGCATTGCCTTTGTGGTTACCATTGCCAAAAACGCGGCGCTCACTATGCTTGCCAGGCAGAAGAGCACGTCCCAGGATGAACTGGACGAAAACCTGGAGGGCGACTTTGACCTGGAGGGCGAAGCTCTGGCTCGTCTAGATACCCAAGAAGTCTTTGCTGCTATTGGAAACCTTGGCGAAGAGCTGCGCGGTGTACTTATGCTAAAATATGCTCACGACCTTTCTCACAAGGATATTGGAAAGGCGCTGGGTATCAGCGAAAACAACGTAACTGTCCGGCTACATCGGGCACGCAAAAAACTCGCAACTATACTTGAGAGGGGAGGGGATTAACGTGAGCGCTAATAGAGAAGAGCTGCTGAGCCGGCTGGTCCGCGACTACGCAGAGATGGAAGGCGCCCTGCTGCGCCAGGAGTTGGCTGCCGAGAGTGCCCCGACCCCCGGCCTTGATAAAAAGGTGCGCAAAGGCTTATTTAAACTGAAGTATAAGGTTTGCTTTCGGGTAGCGGGTACGGTTGCGGCCTGCCTTGCTCTGGCGTTATTGCTGCCTCCTATACTGCAGCAGCCTGGGCCCGGCACCATTGTCCCCGCGCCGCAGATGTCAGCCCCGGCGGCCCCTGCTCCTGCCAGCGGTGCAATGCCAGAAGTGGAGGCGGAGTTTTTTGCCGGCGGCCTTGCCAGGATTGACGGGAGTTTTGATGAATACGTTGTGTTTTCGGATGAGCCCTCAGCGGCTATTGAATGGCATACTGAACAACTGCCACCGGAACCTGTGCTTCCATTCCCACAGGGCGGGTACATTGCGCCATTTGCAGCCGGCGGACTTGTCGATGAGGCTGGTATCGATATTGAGATTCCCCCCTGGGTTATCCGACCCTTGGACCCTGCCATGTTGAGCTTTGAGCTGCCTGAGGGGTTTTATCTGACCAGTTACAGCTTGGAGAGCTATGAGTTCTATGTTATTGATCACGACCAATATAGGCAGATATTTCTAACAGTTTTGCCTAATGATGAGCTTGAAAGATTTATTGAGAATGAAGATATCGGCCAGATGCAGTTGGGCGGTTACGCTGTGTATTACTTGTACTTCCCCAACGTATCCTCGTTCGTTGCCTTAGAAAAAAATAACAACTTGTATTTACTGAATGGCAGCCAATATAGTACACTGGAAGCGCTTTTGCTTCTAGCCGATGCTATAATCGCAGGATAACGTAATATTTTTTGTACGCAGCCAAAACCATGCCCGGAAATCTATTGACAATATAGGGCGATTTGTGGTATCTTTCTATTTGGTATTCGAGGCGTAGCTCAGTTTGGTAGAGTGCTACGTTCGGGACGTAGAAGCCGCAGGTTCGAGTCCTGTCGCCTCGACCACATAAAAACCCCACAAACACGCATGGTTAAGCGGTTTGCGGGGTTTTTGATTTTAAGGGCATATCCCGAGTTTTTGCAAGAAATAGCGTGTTTTTTAAGATTATGGGGGTGGGGATTTTTGGCGATACAGTGCCGTGTTTAGAGAGTTGTTTTCCGCCGATGGGGGTAATTTATAGCTTCCCGCATTAAATATAGAAATATAGCCTCCCGCAAAACTAATAAATCCCGATTGGTTTTGACTTTACAGGGTTTGGCGCGGTTTGACGGCAAATGATACCGTACGGACACAACATAGCACCATCTGCCTTAGCTTGCGCGTCTGCTTATCTTACTACTATTACATATGAAAAGGCTAATCTGCCAAACATTGCGGGGAAATAAAAACTATATTTCCAATTTGACAATCTATCTCATAGTAGTGTATAATGCCAGTCATATTAAAGTATAGGGGTTGATTAAGTCCGGCGCATTTGATATTGCTAAATCAGTAATATAAATGAAACGTGGAAAACACAAATAATCATTAACAGCATAATGACAAGAAAACCTGTTGCTAGTTTAGGTCTTGTTGTTGTGGATTAAATGGTTATTTTTTTGTTTTTCACAGAGCAACTGGCTTTTAAGCTGTGGAAAACAAATTCCACGGCTTTTTTGTTGTGGAAAATCAATGCAAAAAAATATGACAGTCAAAGGAAAAGGAGAAAAACAACGATGACCCACAACAGCATATGGAATAAAAATTTTCTAACATTTGTGCTTGCTTTAGAACTACACCTGATAGCGAAAACATTAATTAGATTCGCTTTACCGCTCTATATCTTAATAGAAACAGGCAACCCTGCTTTGATGGGAATGGTACTATCGCTTTCGGCACTACCCTTAATTATTCTCTCTCCAATCGGCGGCGCGCTCACCGATAAATTTAGTAAGAAAAAAATATTTGCAACCATGAATTTCCTTTCAGCAATAGCCGTTTCAATTTATTTCATTATTAGCCCAGTCAATCATATTGTCATAGCCATTTTGCTAATAATGATGTTCGTTTCTATGTTTGAGAGCCTCATTTCGCCTACATCAGATGCATCCATCCCATTTTTAGTTCCTGCTGATAAATTAGTTAAGGCAAATTCTGTTACTGTTTTGCTAACGAACATCTCATCAATAGGAGCGCCTGTACTCAGTGGATTCATATTGCAAAGCGGTGGCTTAACCGAACTCCTAATCGCCATTACTGTTCTTTATGTGTTAGCGTCAGCAATGAACATATTTGTCAACATACCCAAACCAGAACAGGTTGACGGTCAAGCAGAAAATAAAGTTAATTTTGTTGCGGAGCTTTTAGGAGACATTAAAGGCGGCATTACTTTTGTAACGAAGGAAAATCGAAGTGTTGGAAAAATGATTTTCGTTGTTTTTTTCCTTGCTATTACCATGATTACCAGTATGACAATTACGGTGCCAACTTTAATGGTTACTTATTTGGAAATGCCGGAGCATCTGATTGGACTGAGCCAAGGTTTTGTAGTGTTTGGCGGCACATTAGCGGCGATTATTCTACCCATGTTAAAAGGAAAAGTAAGCCACCGCACAGGTAGGACAATATTATTCATACCAAGCTTAACAATCGCTATCACAGGAATGCTTATGCTACTCTTTGAGAGTCAAGCAATAAGTTTTATACTATTGCTTGCATGTTTCTTTATAGCCCAAATATTCTCGACCATGTACGCAGTTATATACTTTTCCTACTTAGGAGAAAAGACACCACAAAATGTTATGGGGAAAGTCATGGGGCTTGCCGTCTCGTCTAGTGTTTTGGGCTTTGCTATTGGGGACTTTTTTCACGGTATTCTCTTTAGCGCATTTGCAACCACTCCCGGTGTTGCGCTGATTATTTTAGGCGTGATGTCTATCATCATTGCTTTGAATGCAAAGATCATCGAAAAGTAGCGATGTTAATTGGTTGAAAAATGGCTCTGCAACAGCAGAGAAAAAACAAATGGAAGCAGCGTAACATACGCCACGCAGTTCACATCTTAAAGCTTGTCTTACATCAGCCCACCTATCTCACGGCGGTCTGTTTATTTACGTTGTCCGCGCCGAAGCACATCGCACTTTCACGCGAAGGCGTTACACAGCCGCAAGGCTTAATTCTTGCAAAACGACAAAAAGGGTGTCGGGTGAAACCTGACCAAGCGAGCAAGTGCTACAGCACTTGACTTGCTTGCTACAATGGAACACGGTATGAGGCGTGGCCGCCAGCCACGCCTCGTTCCATCTTTACGCCCAAGCTACAATGAGAGGGTAATTGGCCTGACGGCGCCTTGCTTGAGCCTAGCGTT
>Ga0123352_10002120_pt1 | contig 27389 bp, 22 predicted proteins | sample TergutLab28metaG_FD_89700 | JGI IMG/M metagenome (GOLD analysis project Ga0123352, IMG submission 89700) | Labiotermes labralis P1 segment gut microbial communities from Petit-Saut dam, French Guiana - Lab288 P1 | ecosystem: Host-associated > Arthropoda: Insects > Digestive system > Gut ... | reverse complement strand
CACATCCAGTACACTAGATTGCCACCTCCTATCTATCAATACATGGTCAATCTGGTTGTGAGTCTTACCATCAGGGGAGGTCCAGGTGTATTTATGAATGTTCCGGTGAGGGAACATCGTGCTTCAGAATCTAATATGGCCCCTAAATAATAAAACATCTGCTAAGAAAAAATATTTTTCTATTTGATTTCATACACTTAATATACGAAGCATGTCAGTTTCTATCTACCTTTATCAATCAAGTGTCACTGTATCCATCTTCACAGTCAGTACCTTCATCTTCCTCCCACTCACTCCTAACATTCCTATCCTCTTCACTGCCATTCCACAACATATCATGACCAGTCCCATCCATTCATTGCATTGGATAAAATAACACTTCTTAAAACCCTTCACAGTCACTTCTAGTGAGATGGATTACCATGCTATTATGATCCACTTTGACTACATAATACGTTTACATTTCCTGGTTTATAAACTTACTTGAACCCATGAAGAAATTCACAATTTTCTCAACACATGATGTTGGTGGTGTTAAGAATTTTAAATACATGTATTCTGGATTTTTTGTTGTGTCTGTGTTCTGATCAATCTGAGTTCAAGGTTGTTCTTTTGGTTTTTAATTTGTGGATTGGTTCAGGTTTTATTTTTGAGTCTTTTAGTTAATTTTTAATTTTTCAATAGCCATTTTCCTGTTACTACCTGTAGACTAAATCTGTTCTTAAGTGCGTGTCATAACAAGTTTAGTGTTTCCATGGTGCCCAGTGACTGAGAGTAGCTGTGTCTAAAGTGTCTACTGTACTGGGCTGGGAACTTCCTTGCCTAAGACAGAAAAAGAGCGAGCTTCTGCATCAGCTTGCTTCTTTAAACAATAAGATGATGGACGGAATCCAAAAAAAATAGTATTATTTTGTCACTTAACTTTAGATGCTCTGTTCCGTCTTTTGTTTGCACATGTTGATTTATGGGTGATACAGTCCTTGATGTGCTTCAAGCATGGTCTGTTTCAGAGTGATCCAGTTTGACACCATCCAAGTTCGGTATTTCATATGTGAATTTAAGATGACACCACATATTGAAGCAAAGTTAAGGCAAAGACCTTGTTTTTCATTCAAGTAAATTTGGTACTTTGTGCCTTAGGTTAATACATATATGTACATCCTGTGATACAAGAAAACCCAACATTGAAGGGGCTGATATGGTTGCATTTGGCACTTGGCTGAATTATTTCTTGTGTTTCATGATCAGAGAAGAGCCACGGTTACCTGAATGTAAGACAGAATTGTTTTGAGATAAGCTCTGGCTTGCATTGAGAAATGTTTGTAAAAGGTGTGAGGCCAGCTGAGAAGCTGGAGGATGGGATTTTGATACTGTGCTGTGATTAGGTCAGTTGAACTGTAGGAGAAAAAGTGAACTTCTAGAAAGTGTAATCTTCATATGTGATAATGTTCCTGCAACAGCTGCTCTGCTCAGGGGTTTGATTAGTGGTATGCTTTTTATGTGGGGTAAGCATAGGCAAATAACTGTACCTTAAAATGTCTTATAACTCATCGTGACTGCAGGTTATAATTTCAGAAAACTCTGTGTTAGGTTCTGCCTTCAGTCCAAGGTCTTCACATATGGTAAGGCCACTCTCAAGGGCGTTATCAAGTCCATTAGTAGCCCTAGGCCCAACGGACATTCCCACTTCATCTTGCGTACCAGTCAACAATCACTGTAGCAATAAAGTGGTTGGATCTGGACCACACAGGCTTACAACAGGACTGGCATTTGACAGTCTGATGCTGAAACATGCCTGTATCTGTGGTGATAATTCAAGTCACCCAGAGCATGGTGGAAGGCTTCAGAGTGTATGGGCTCGTCTAATGGAAACAGGATTGGTCCAGAGATGTGACCGTGTAAGATCCAGAAAAGCCACCTTGGAGGAGATTCAAGCTTGCCACAGTGAAGCACATGCCCTTTTGTTTGGTAAGTTTTGTAACTGAGTTGTATGCAATTTGTGCTGTGGTTTGATGTGTAATACAAACGTGGTCATAATGAGTATGGTTCAAGAGGTCACTTTAAATGGTCCGATGTAGCCCAGGTATAAAGACAATCTTCATTCAGTGGACCCAGTAGAGTAGGTTTCTTATTTTAACCTAATGACAAGCTGCACCAGCTTCAGAATTGATGAACTTTTAAACTACAGTAGGATGAGACAGTGGCTAATGTGCAACCTATTTATATCAGTTTATTTGTGTAATCAGATTGGGTGCTTGGCAGTGGATCAAGTCTAATGGTTGTTTGAAAGGAGAAAGCAGAAATTCTATGGGGGAGAAAACATTGGGAGAATTTATTAGTCACCAGTGCACCTGTTCAGAAAAGTCTATGTGGAAAGTTTGTAATGCTGTTCATCTGTGTAATATTTTTGTCCAAGAATGTCACAGGACTGTTTATTGGATTTCAGGTTCTAACAGTAATAAACAATCCCAAGCACAGAATAAACCGAGTTCACATAATCATAGCCATAATCATCAGCTCTACAGCCCTGGGTGGGCCTTGGCCTCCTATGGTTTTTTTTTTCATAACAATTATTTTTATGGGGTGAGGTTGTTGGCCTGACACCCAACCTCCAGCCTGTAGGACCAGGGTATCCCTTTTCATCTGGGTCATCACCCTTGACCTGTCTGGCATGGGAGGCCCTACCAGTAGCATATGCTACCAGCAGCGTAACTCTTGGGAACATATGACCACACAAGCCCCACCAGTGCATCAAAGTAGGGATACCTTTGGGGGGACCCAGTTCACCTGTGTGTGTCATATTAAGTGCAAGGAGTTTCCTCATGGAAACTGTTTTTCTCATTCTGCAGGTACAAATCCGCTGAACCGTCAGAAGCTAGACATGAACAAGCTGTCACAACTTCCCATTAAGAGCTTTGTTCGTTTGCCTTGTGGTGGTATTGGAGTAGATTCAGACACAACATGGAACGAACTGCACACAGCACCAGCTGCTCGTATGGCTGTTGGCTGTGTTGTTGATCTGGCATTCAAGGGTGAGTGTGTGGTGATATGCAATTGTGATTCTCAAATGTACCCACGGAATGTATTTTTATGTGTTTGTGCATGTGCACCTGGGGTGGGGGTGGGTGTGTTGGCACATGCATGGATGTGGAAGGGTAGGTGGTGCATTTGCAAGGAGACTTGGCCTCCCATTCCTGAAATTTGGTTTTACAGAGAAAGGGACACTAATTTTTCACTTAAGGTAACAAAATTTTGTACACAATGTCCTGGTTGGGTTGTTGGCTTTCTTGGAAAGAGAAGAGATAATTTTTGCCTGTAGTCTGAAAATTTTAGATAAAGTAATTCTCTTTATGAGGTATGCATGCATGTTATGTCACTGAACAGTGCCTGAGCAACTGCTTAATGTGCCAGTGTGTTTGGTTTAATTAACAACAAAAAAAAAAGTTGGAAGAAACGTTATAGGAATAATGTATCTTCATTTCTCCTTCGTGAACTGTGAATCTTCTTATACACCAGGCAGTATTGTAACCAGAATAATAACTTTAAATGTGGAAGATTAAGTATTTTTGTATAGAGTATTAAATATGATATGGTTTGTTGAAAAATAAGAGACCAACTTGATGTCACTAGTTATTATGTTTTATTTCACTTCTCCTATGCCCAACATGTTTCGGACATTAATACATCCATCATCAGGAGCCTGCGACTTTTCTATTGTATCACCACATTGGTCGTGTGGTCTTGTTTTGATGTGTGTTGGAGTTTCGGTGTGGCTGGGTTGGGGTGGTATCCATATAGCAGGCTGAAGCCTGCTACACGGATACACAAGAACACACGACCAATGTGGTGATACAATAGAAAAGTCGCAGGCTCCTGATGATGGATGTATTAATGTCCAAAACATGTTGGGCATAGAAGAAGTGAAATAAAACATAATAACTAATGACATCAAGTTGGTCTCTTATTCTTCAACTATCACAGTGATGCACGGTCCAGTGTACATAAGATTTATGATGTGGTTTGTTTCGTTGGTTATGGGAGGTAAGGTATTGATTTGCTGTTATTTGTTCAAAAGTGTTCTGCTGTTAGCTGAGTGTGATCACATTCTCATATGAAAGTGACTGTGTTTTTGTGATAGGAATGTACTGAGTAACAAAATTGCATGCGCAGCTCTTGAAGAAGACTGCCACTGAAACATTCAGTTTTTTGCATGGGTTGTATGAAGATGGAAGCAGACTTATTTAAAAGTAGTCTCACAAAATGACTTAAGGAGATGCCCAGAGATGGAAGCAGACTTATTTAAAAGTAGTCTCACAAAGTGACTTAAGGAGATGCCCAGACACCTGGAAGGCTTGTATGGAGCGATGTGTAGCGTCTAGTGGGAACTGTTGTAAAGAGAATAACTTAGTTACAATGATTTGAGTAATAAAATACTCTTCTGTTTTTTAACAGTCACACATTTTATGTAGTTGACAGCCAAATGAACTGTTTATTAGTAATATCCACATATATGTGCAAGGCTTTCATATCAATTCAAATTTACCATGGTGTTTTCTGCTCAGTTTGCCAAATTTATGCCTCATGCCACTAGTGCATGGCAGTAAACATGCGTCCTTTAGTTTTCAGCTTACTAAAAATTTAAGGCTGATAATCCTTGAAATCACTTGAAACGATTCTGACAGTGATATATTGGCAAAAGCTCGGCTAATGTTTTGGACATCTTCCATCCCATTAGTTTATTAAAAACAGGTAGCCCAGTGATGGATGGAACCGTGGTAGCACAGTGGTTAAGGTGCTGTGCTACAAATCAGAAGGTCGCTGGTTCAATCCCAGCTGGTGTCAGTGGATTTTTCATTGACATAAAATCCTTCCGATTGCACTATGGCCCTGGAGTCAACTCAGCCTCTAACAGAAATGAGTACCAGGAGTATTTCCTGAGGGTAAAGGCGGCCGGTGCGTAAGGCTGACAACCGAACACCATCCTGTGCCGTTGTCACAAAATCTGGGAGCTTTAACTTACTGGAACCCTCTAGGCCTGTCCAGGCCTGTAATGGGACTGCTTTACCTTTTACCAGTGATAGAGGCTGCCCCTTTCCAATGGATGGATAGAGCAGGAACCCTCTTTCTCTTCCCCACCTGAAATGGAGCTAGATGCAGTCTCCAAAACATTGTTATTTAATAGACCTAGACAGTTAACATTGTCCAAAATATAGTTCATGTTTGTGATCATTTTTGACTTTGAAAATATAAGTTACTCACAAAGTATTAATGCCAATCTAATGAGGTGTGGTTTTATTTAGCTGCTGCGGGAGACATAAAGAATGGATTTGCTGTAGTTCGACCACCTGGACATCATGCCGAAGCCTCTCAGGCAATGGGCTTTTGCTTCTTCAATTCAGTTGCTATTGCAGCCCGTCTGCTGCAGCAGAGACTGGATATGCAAAGGATTCTCATTGTGGACTGGGTCTGTACATTATTTCAGCATGTTCTAATTACAGCTGAATCCTCTTAAAACATTTGGGGAAAAATTCAACACATGTTTATCAAGCAGGAAAATGTTTTAAGGGGGTAAGGCAGAAAACATGTTGTTATTGTGTTTTTCTGTATTGAAATTGACTTCCATGGTAATGGAATATTATTCCATATAAATTCTGCATTAAGGGAGTCATTTTCACCATCAAACTAAATTTTGTCTCACCTTTTTTTAGTGGTTTTGATACATTCTTGAACACAAGACAGCCCATCCTTTCAGGTGGGAAACATGTTCAGTAGATCAGCGTTTATGTTAAGTATATGGCAAAATTTTGGTGCTAAAGTATTCGTACGTCTTTGGCAGGAGCACATCTTAAGCAGGAGCATATTACATGGGTTTTAACTGTGTCATGATTAATTGTTGTGAAAATACATGCACTTGCCTCTGAATTCTGCCATTTTGAGCTGATGTTCACTAATATGCATAATTAATATAATAAAAAATGCCTCTGCTTGTAGACAGTCTATGTAGGTAGCATCCATTCATATGTAAAAGTTTTTTGTGTTGTGCGTGCATGTGTGTGTGTGTGTACGCGCGTGTGTGTGTATGTGCGTGTGCGCACACACATGCGTGTGTGTGTGTGTGTGTGGTTTTTTTTTCTTCTTTTTTTTCCTGGGTTGTGTTACCATGTAGGTGATCACTGTTGCATTGGAGGAACAAGCTGCCACCAACCCTGAAGATATCACTCAAAAACATTGATTGCCATCTGTAAGACTACATTTTGTCACAGGCCAGAAGACCAGATTCTGGAAGTTATTCGGATGTAAACAGTGGTTTGTTTAAGAGAAGAAGTAACAACAACAACAACAACAACAACAACAACAACAACAATAATAATAATAATAATAATTGAAGTGAGAAACAGCATTGTCTTCACATGCAGATTACATGCTTTGTGGATTAACTGTGGAAATTCAGTACCCATTACTTATTGACTCTAGCTACATGGTACATCTTTTGCAGTATTATGTTTCAGCAATGCCGTACAGTGATTTGCTATAGGAACTATGTGATCTCAATTTGTTGCAATGTGGTGTTCAGTTACTTCATTGCTAGTCACTCTGGTCACCTACCTTTGAAAAAGGGTTCTTCTGTTTTCTTCTCTCTTACTGTTCTGTAAAAGCCCAAGCAATAGACTGTACAGCCTACAGTGCATGACTGCTTCTAACTGCACACAAATTTTGTACCCTACTTAATTTGTCTCCTACAGAATATCCAAACTTACTATGGGGCCAACCTGTCTTCCTGTTCAGTGGGTACTGGGTTTGTTTTCCAAGGGTGAAATGGCTGGGGCCTCAAGTTGACCACTCATCTCCATCTAGTGCCAAGATTAAGAATGAAACGGGCTGTCCTTTACTCCCCACAAATGCCTTTTTTGCTGTGGACAGGGACAGTGCTTTGCTTTACTTAGGACATGTTTAAACAAGATTGTTGCAGGCATTGTATTTTATTTCAGGTTCAACGCTGTATTGTACTGTAGCCCTTCACATTTAATTTAGATTTATTTGGCGTGGTTTTTCATTGTGTTATTGTTTAACCTTCCTGTAAATTGTGTACAGCTGTGAGACCTACCAATCCTCTTGTCTAATGGACATCAGCATTTTTGTCTGAATGTTGCACATCTTGGCATCAGTGAAGGAAACATGGTTACACAGCAGCAAGCACCCTAGATGGTTGAAGAGGTGCAAGGATACCAACAACATTCTAAATGATAGAAGGATACCAACAAGATTTGAAAAGATACCAGCAGAACTTGAAAAAGAATTTGGACAGAGACAGCCTTTCACACTTTGTGTACTCTTACTGACCAAGGGGACAGCGATAGATACAAGACCATTTTAGAATTCATAAGAATGGGCCTTAACAACCGAACACAACAATGTTTAGAAAATGTATATTTCAGTTGTGTTTGTGGTGCTTTGTTCAGTTTAACAAGCCACAAGCATTGTCATCCAAGGCAGGTTTGGTGATGACAAGGGTGGTGGTGGTGGTGGTGATGATGATGGTGAGTTCTGCTTGGAACTGCTTGTTGCAGTGTACGTGTATAAACTATGAGGTATATGCCTGAACCCTTTCTTGCAAAGTTACTTTATATCATCCTTTATGTGGGCTGTATGTAAGCTCGTTTTATGATATATATAAACACTGAAAATTTGAGCAAGTGTTTCAGAAACTTCAGTATGGCCAGTTACTTGTGATGTCAACACCAACAGTTTTTCCTTTGTTATGGGTTTTAATCTATTTGTGCTTTTGACAGTCACTTATATCCACTTATTTATTGCAGGATGTGCACCATGGCAATGGAACTCAGCAGATGTTCTATGATGATCCTAGAGTGTTGTATCTCTCTATTCATCGTCACGATGATGGTAACTTTTTTCCAGGCACTGGAGGGCCAACTGAGGTAACTTTAGCTTATCATTTAGAAGCTTGGAAAATATGTGGCTTTGATAAGGTTATTGATTTTGTGGAATGTACAATAACAACATGTAGCATTTGGATTAATGATGACACTTCATGTACCGTTGAAGGTGCACTTGTGATTTGGAACAGTTGTAGACTATAAGTATACCAGCACATTATATGGCAAAACCTCAATCGGTTTTGAAGGCACTGTGGAGAGAAAAATAGTAAATGCAGGCAAATTACAGTTGCAAGAAAAGCATCAAGTGTGTCAGAAATGCAAGAAAATAAAGAATGAAAATTTAACATTTTGTGCTCAGGCATCCAAAAATAATAATCAAATAAAAACATAATGTGACAGCATGGAAATACCTTTTCCCCAAAGAAGTCTGCATGTAACAACTGTTTAGTTTGAAACCTTACATACATATATATATATATATATATATATATATTACCATCTAAAACACAACATATGGACATCAACACAGTGATGAAATATCAGTTACATCAGGACTTCATGTTTCGGCTGTAAAACATCCATCATCAGGCCAATACAGAACATATACAAGGTACAGTATAAGTGTACATTCTATGGGATCCCATATAATGCACAATAAAAGTTAAAATAATAATGAGCATCCAATTATACAATGAATAATCTATGTGACAATTAATTTTAAATTTTAACTTGATTTTCTTTTCACTGTACAATTGGATGCTCAGTTATTTTAACTTTTACTGTAAATGATATGGGATCCCATAGATTGCATGCTTATATTGTACCTTGTATATATTCTGCATTGGCCTGATGATGGCTGTTTTACAGCTGAAACATGTAGCCCTGATGTAATTGATATTTCTTCACTGTGTTGATTGACATATGTTGTGTTTTAGATGGTAATATACATATATTTACTACTACACAATGGTCTGGTCCCTATGAAAAAAATTGAAACCTTACATTTCAGGTGATACACCACCAATACCAAGTTCAAAATATTATGTTTGTCATGCCTGCTGGTGCTGTGTAATTTAAATTATGATTTAACAGTTTTGTAAGCAACAGGAACTTTGGCAAAACTTTTTCTTCCCCATTGCTGTTGGCACCATCACAATCATCACAGAAGTCACTAATGGTAGAAATGCCTTGTGTAGCAGTCTGATTTCCTACATGTGTTTAAGCACTGAAGTCAGCATCCAGGCATATTTCAGTCCTGTTGGAAGGCAACACACCTGTGCAGTTTGGTGGATAATACACAAATTTTACTTTCCATGGAAATGGAATATCTTTCAGATGAGCGGCATAATTGTCTGCAAACAACAAAATGTTGTACCTTACACATTGATGGTGGTGTCTAATGCTACTAAAAAAAAACTTCACAAAATGGGTGTAGTTATCCATACTTTTTTTAATTTGTGTAGTGTTTCTCATTTTTAAAAGAACATGGTTTCAGTGATTTTCCAACCATGATCAGCAGCAGTAATGCTGAACCAGACAACTTTTTAATTGCCCAACTCAAGTAAAAGCAAACAGAATGATGCAGAACAGTACTACACTGACAACTGTAGAACATAGTTCATAGGTTTGCCACCTTACAGCTAAGCCTTCCCATCATCTCCGCTATCACTGACCCTTGATCTATGCATGGTGGTATTTTGCAAGTTAATCATAATTACCCACAGAGGCCACTGCCACTACAGAACCCAAAAATATCACATTACGTTTGCTTTCTTTTTGTCAGGAATAATTATTCTTGGAATATAGTAGGTCAGGACTAAGAACTCTGAACAACTGATGCAGTAAAAGAGGACTTGAAGCAGCAATATGTCTTTTATAATGGCACCTCCTTTATGTAGACAGTTTTTTGGAATCAGGAGAAGGAATTACACTTGTGGCAAAAATATGCATGTGGGAACAATGGATGGAGATTTAAATGTACATGTATGAGGCATGTACAGGAAGTTCTTCAACACACACCCCTCCCTTTAAAATAATTGACAGCAACATGATGATTGGGTGTGATTTAGTAGACTGTCCGGGTGGTGGTGCCATTTTTTATTTAGTCCTAACATATCCTTTTTTAGGGTAAACACAATTAGCTGATGTAGCTAAATTTATTGTCTTGAGTGACCATATGCCCCTCTCTAAAATTTACTGGCGAATAGCCTAGTGAGCCATATGATGCATTTCAGAAGTATAAATGCTCATGCTAAGCCATTTAAATTAAGTGGTTAAAGGTTCAAGGTTAAAGAAAATTTGCATAGGCAGTTTTTTAAACATTGCATTTATGTGAAATTTTCTTACAAAGTTGGAGGTGAGAGTAAAAATGTTTATGACAGAATTTTATGTTTGTGTGTGTGTGTGTGATGCTATGTATTGATGTAGGTACTGGCTATGCAGTAATACCTCAACATGTTCACCATAGACACATCCTTGTGGAGGGTGATTTGTCCAAGATATCAAGTCATTCTTGATGCACTTTTTCACACTATCATAAATTTTCTCACCTTGCAGATATTGAATGATCTTCATCCAAGTACGAAGTGTGTGTTTGTAACATGGTATACACAGTAACCCCTTGCCTGATACAGTTTGTCCAGGCCTGGGTTTGACTGTGTGTGAATGAAAATAAAGTACATTAGACCCTTGATTAAAGGTTTCTTGATTTAAGATTTTTGTGCATATTAGGTTTAGTTTCTTGGTCCCTGCGGAAACCCCATACATCATGTGTAGTGTTTCCCATTTTACGGTCTCTTGACTTTAGTTTTTTCCCCACATTTAAGGCTTGAAAATTTGGTCTGTGCACCATTTTGGAGCCTTAGTTTAGGGTTTGTGTTTACAACTTAGGAGTTTGGGTTGCATAATAGTGCCTTGATTACGGACAGTGGAAGTGGAGTGATGGAATGAGTTGCAAAATATTGCAGCTGTATACATTCAATTCTTAGGAGTTAGCATGTGTGTGACTGGTCAAAAAGTCCATGGCAGGAACCATTTACATGTAAGCACATTTCTAACCCAGCACTCTTGTTGCTTAATCATGACTTATTGATGTAAGCTACCTTGTGATTGGTTGTCATACACAATGCTAACAGAAGAATGGACTTGGCAGGGATATCTTGATTTTACTGAAGTAATCTTTGGACTTCGTCCATCATATAACTTTCTGTGTAGTACTACATTTTGGAAGGCAGCTCTGCTTCCGTCTTCTGGTAAAGTAAAGCGCCTGTTCTGATGGACCTCTTAAAGAGAGCTATTCTCAGTCACTGGACACCATACTTCTGTCAGCTGGTTCAGATATTCACCCAAGACCTGAGCTGGCTTTGGAAACCTAGTACTGCATTAAAAGTTAGATGATGGCCAAAGTCTGAAGGAAGAATATCACTGCAGTAATTAATATACCATTGCCAGAGCCATATAGAGTAAAATTCTAATTTTAGTTAATTTTTTAAATGTTTTCTTTATGTCCCATAAAATAAATATAAAAATATTAATATAAAATGGATTGAAAGAAAACACAATTGGGTATGAAATGTTGAATATGTAATAAATATAGTATGTTTGTAACAATAGAAGTAATGTTCTCTTTGATTTTGTCACAACTCCAATTTCTTTGTACTTTAAATTTAGAAAATTCATGGTTTAAAGTAAAAATAGCATGTGATTCTGTTGTGTGTGGTTGGAAATAAAATTTGCTGAATGCTGAAAAAGTAACTATGCATGGATAAATGTGGGCAGTTACACAATCAGCCACCACATAAGTGCACTCTGTAAGTGTTGAATGTCCAAAGTGTGTGTATTTTTGTGGTGGGGCGTCCATAAGGGTCCTCATTCTTTTAACCCCCATTTTTTCCATAAGAAGTTTGCATAGTGTGGTTTTGCCCAGCACACTGTGATCACACCCCCTAACATGGGACAAGTGATTACTGTACTTTGAAATGTCTCCACAAGCAAGGAATTACCTTTATAAGAAAACTTAATCATCATGAAACTTTGCATCCAATACAAATCTCTACATACTTCTTGCACCCCAAAATGTCTGTCTATCTCACTCTCACATGACCATTATAATTTATGATACCACAAGAAAATAATATTAGGAGACTAATCTTATAGTGGCAAGCTAGGATATTACTGTGGTGTGAGATATATCAAGTGTAGTGGAGAAATATAATGTGTGTAATTTTGTTCATTGAAGAGACATGCTTGCATTTTGTGTTCTGTACATTAATTGTTGATAGTATGATGTATAACATTACGTGCTACTTTTCCTATGTGCTCCTCTCTTGAGGTATATTATTTGTATTTTCAGTATCAAAAATGTTGCTGTTTCACATGAAGCATGTTTAGCTGAAATGTTAATTCTATGATTTTAAACAGTGCGGTACTAATACTTTTGGTTTTCCTGTTGTTGCAGTGTGGTGTGGGAGAAGGGGTTGGTTTTACTGTAAATCTAGCATGGTCTGGTGGCCTTTCTCCACCTATGGGGGATGCAGAATACCTGGCAGCTTTCAGGACCATTGTTCTGCCTATTGCAAAAGTAAGGATAAGCCTGCAAAATTTGTGCATGATGATGTACACAGGAAAGTGCATAAGCATTCCACCTTTAGAAGTTCAGGTTTAGAGATTTTAGGACAGTACATGCTTTATTCCAGCATATTTTGGAATATTGAAAAGGTGGAAGATTCTGTAACACTTTGAAACAGGGTGCATTTTTACTTTTTTAATGTACTGTGTAAATTACTCCGAAAAGCCTATCCAGTGCATTTATAAAAGTCATTCCTAGTTTTGCTGGTATGTTTGCACTTGTTCATAGTGCAACCTTCCTGTTAATATCTGAGAGCACATGGAGATACAGTACGGTATCATACAATAAAACACAGTAAGTGTCATACATAAGGAAAAGTATGTATGAAGCATATCATTTTGGCAAATTCTTCCACCTTTTCATCTTCCTTGTATTAAATTCAAAAATGTTATTTTTTGCCCATTTGGATTATTAAGATGTTTGTTGAAACACATAAAAACTGTAGTAGAAATCCCCAAATCTAAAATGGCTGATACTAAGGATACCACTTAGCACAGTCCAGAGCCAGCTTTGAACACCCTCAGAATGTTTCCCAAAGATCCATCCTAATGCTGCCCTCCTGCTATCTTGCTGTCACAACCAAAACAATGTAATCATTCCCTGCAACATCTGAGCCACTTTACAGAAATGTAAAAACATTAATTAAATGTAATATAATTGATTTGTTGGTGAATGTAGTTAAAACATGCCACAAGAGAGTTACCACCATTTATTGTAGCATATTTTGATACTACCAGACCATCTAAATTTCATTCCTTCCCGTCTGTTCATGTACCTTGTACGTGCTCAACTTGACAAAACAAATTTAATTTTGCCATGTTGTACTGTCGTGGGCACAATAGAGGGTTAAAATGTGGCCATTCTTGAAAGCAGGGTTCCCAGTGCATAGTGTTCTAATTATTGTGTAACAAAATTATGCCAGTGTGTTATATTTTGCAGGAATTTGCACCAGACATTGTTCTGGTATCGGCTGGTTTTGATGCAGCTGCAGGCCATGCTGCTCCACTTGGAGGTTATAAGGTATCTCCTGCATGTTTTGGACAAATGACACAACAACTCCTCAAGTTGTCGGATGGAAAGGTGATCTTATCACTAGAAGGCGGGTATGATCTTACATCCATCTGCGATTCGGCTCAAGAATGTGTCCGTGCTTTACTGGGAGATGACCCCAGTCCTTTGCGGGAAGAAGAATTGAGGCGATTGCCATGTCAGAATGCCATTGACACATTGCAAAAAACAATTGCCATTCAAGTAAGTTTCAAACATCTATGAAGTTATTTTGGATGCTTTAGTTACGCTCTGATTCATTGGATATAGTGTTGAAAATTGCAGGTGTTTTTCTGCCCATCTTTATTCCCCATTACTGCTGTTAATACACTTTCCATTGAAGTGTGTTATATAGCTGAACTTGGTTTGTGTTCTAGAATTTTAGTATTAGAATTCACAGCAGAAGTAAAAGGGTTTGCTGTAAAATCTTCCTTCCAAATCTAAGAGTATGGGTCTGTTGTGATACACTGATAGTAACTCCTGATGATCAGTATGTTGAATCTTACAAAGGTTTTAGGCATCTGGCTGTGGTACAGTCACTGTATATGCCAGTACTTCTTTTCCAGTGACATTAAAAAAAATTAAAATAGTGTGGGTATTCTGTATATTGTAATGTACCCCCATAGTAAGGGTCTCATTTGATAGTTAGTGAGGTGGTCAAGAAATTCCCTGCTTGTATGGAGCTTTATGTTCGCAAAAGTTTACGACTGGGGCAGGGAACATTATTGGGTCCCGAATTACATCATGATATTACACAACAGGATTACTCCTAATTTTTACCTGAGTATTTAAAACTGATTTTCAAAAGCCATTGGAGTTTATTTGGACTGCATTTCACTGTGTAAGGTGGGCCCAGCCATACAGACCGTATTATTTATCACCAGACCAGCCATAGAGTGTATGACACCATTGGTGCACATCTGTGGGTGATGCTGCCCACCCTGCAATGCTTGGTTCCATGATTAAAAATACCATACTATCAGAAGTTATTTGTGTGGGCCCATGCTGTCAGTCTTGCATAAGAGGGATATATTTTATTTAACATCCTGTCATTGTTAGTAGGTGAGCTGATTTCTTTACTTTCCTGCAGCCAGGAAAGTTGATGAACAGCATAAATGAAGATAGTTTATGTCAGACTTGAACATACAGTGCTGAAAATAGATGGCAGGCTTGCACATAGGTAGGTGACAAATTTGTAGTGTGCATGCACATGTTCACTGTACCTATGGTTGCTGTGTTCGAAGCTCCCACATTGGCCATGCATCAAGCGCACTGCACACACAGCTGTCTGCTCAGCTATGGAGGCTCTGCAAAAGGAGAAGGATGAGACCGAAACAGTTACTGCAATGGCTAGTCTATCAATGCAGCAACAAAGCAACAAGTTACAGTAAGTGGAACATCAGTATTCAAATATTGTCCTTTCCAAAGCCCCCCCCCCCTCCTCCTGCCATTCCTGATTTGTTTTCCATTTGGTACATACAGAGTACAGATCACTGGGGATTAAAAGATATTTGAGTTCCCTTACTTAGTCTTGTGTTTGGTATAAGGACATCAGTTTTCAAGTTCGTGTAATTGATATGGAGATGTAATTCCAAACAGAATTCTAATGAACACAATTATGAGAAGGAGGGCAATCATATATTATGTAACTTTTTTCTGTTTCCTTCTTTCAACAGGACAGCCGAGCATTCCCGAGACTCATCAGAAGAGCCAATGGAACAGGATGATGCTAAGTGAAACTGCTGGCGTAAGGTTACACATTTGTCGCTGAGGATTGGACTAAGGTACCATATCACAGGAATATCAGCAGGTTTTGATTCTGTTGTTGGCAGAAGTTGGTTTTCTTCTTTTGCGGTGCCTAGGTGCTAGATACTGTGTGTTCCTCAGAAAGTGATGGGCATTGATATCTGTGATTTTTCTGCATTCAGATGAACTGTTGAACACACCAAGATAATGAAGGTTCTTGCTTCTACTTTCATAGTGGATAGCATTCATATTTCCTCAGTGACAGATACTTCGTTATTTCAAGAAATAAAGCTAACAGTTTGTAATGAGGCTGTGTCAAGATTGTTGTGTTGGAAGTACCGATGAACTGCCAAAGTTTTTGTTCATTAAAATTCCCAAAGAAGACCTGGTAAGTGGCGTTACAGTAATTTGTGAATGCTTTGCGAATGAGGAATAAATCTTGGATCAACTTTAGTAGCTGACATAGTTGAATTACTTTTCCTGGCAGAATGGATACATGAGAAAGACCAACAAGATGCACACTTTTCTTAATATTTTATTTCACTTAAATTTTCCTTGTGTGTTTCAAACAAGTAATTGTTCATTACCAGGAGGAGTTCTGTACAGAAAGCTTATAGTATTTCACCCTGCATCTTAAGAGGAGTCTAGTTGCTGACACAATACGAATTTGTATCGTGTCAGCAACGGTCAGTGACTAGACTCCTCTTAGGATGCATGGTGAAATACTGAAAGCTTCTTGTACAGAACTCCTCCTAGTCAAATACTTGTTTGAAACATGTCAAGGAAAATTGAAGTGAAATAAATTATTAAGAAAAGTGTACATCTTGTTGGTCTTTCTCATGTGTGTGTATCATGATGCACAGTTCAGAGAATGTAAAGTTTGGCAGAATGGAATTTACTATGTTAACGAAGATGCACATTGCACTGTAATGCCAAGTGTGGGTTTGCTGACCAATCAGTTCATTTGGAGATTGGGTTGCTCAATTTCTTGAGAATTTTTCTGTCTTTTTATCTTTTAATTGTTGGTGTTTGTTAGTGTTTTGCTGTACACTGCTGACTGGAGACAGCAGGGAAGCTGGTTGGTCATGAACGGTGCTTTGAAGTTTTTAGAATGAAAAGGTCAAAATGTATTTCATGAGTGTCCTTACAAAGGCAACGAAATACTAAAACTTGTTGGACCAATTGGATCAGAGAGTGCCTCAGGTCATACAAAATTGTTTTATTAGTGTCAAGAAAAGACAGTAGTGTTAGTGAGCTGAAGCTGAACACTTGAACATAGTGTAGGTTCATTCATATAATAGCTTATCATTAGATGAAATATGACTGTCATTGTATTTATAGAATATCATTCATATGTCAGAAATATTTAAGACAAAGTGCGGGACACTTCTTTATAGAATTTTCTAAGATCCTTGGAGCAAAGTTTTCCATTTGTTATAAAAATTGTGGCATTGCAAAACAATCGAATTCAAACATTCTGTATGGAATGTTCCTAACATAGTTGAATAATCATTAGGGCTGAATTGATTTATTAATATACCATTTTTATCAGATGCTGAGGTGATAGAAGTACAGTGCAGTTGTTAATTTTGGTATTCATGTACCATGTATCTGTAAAACCAGCTACATTGTTTTGTATGTTTGAAAAACAAAAATGACAAAAATAATGTGTGATAACTGTGCATACAAAAAGAAGAGCATTTATTTTTATGTGAAGCATTTTAAATTTGAAATGTGTTGTAATAGATAACATTTTTTAAGGTACCATAAATAGAATATGGAAAATTATGGATGAACCTGTTTTAAATGTAAACAGTTCTGTTTCAAGGTTTGTGGTTAAGGCAAACAGATCTAATACAAATGTAGAAGTCTTGCTGTCCATGCCTCTGTTGAAAGTGTGAGAGATTTATTGTAAAGCTTCAGATGAAGTTTGCCTAATATTGTTAATTGTTCAGAATATTTTATCCATATGGTTAATTTTTAAAGAATAACAAGTGACAGTAGATAAAATGCAGAGGGTTGTGACTGGATGTATATTGGTGTACTTGAAATCACTAGTTTTATATAGATATTGTCTTACATTCCTTGTGTGGAGTAACATAACTTGGGTTGAACATGTTTTCCATACTTATTTTAAGTTCATTCATCAGAGGGAGTGATGTTTGCCTGTGCAATTTTGTGTGCACGACTTCCACTGCTCGGAATCTTAGTTCAAGATAAAGTTGGTGTTTTATCTATAAGTGACTAAAAATCTTTCATACTTAAGTTTCATACAGGTACAGTATTAATACCGACATATGTTTATAACTAATTAGTTTTGGTTGGAAAGCAAGTTAGTGTTTTAATTTTGTTGGCTGTAAAATCCCAGTGTCATTAGGTATTTTGCTAGGAGTAAATGGACCTGCGGACATAACATATGTAATATACAGTTGAATAATATTAATTAATTAAATTATGATGATAGTATCAGTCGTCATCATCATTTGTTATGAAACTGGATCTTTAAGATCTGGATAATTTCTGCTATATAATGGCAAGGTCATGCTCGGAGCAGACAACTTAGGAGCTCAGCTCGTAACAGTTCATACAAAAAAAAAGAAGACAATTTTAGATTTTTTAAATGTAATACATAATGAAGCAGATGTAATGGATTGTTAATTTGTAAAGTGTATGTTGTTTCACCATAATTTTAAAGGCAGAAATTGTGATATTTAACTCTCGTGTATGTGTACGTATACATAGTAAAACCCTATGGCAGTTGTACGATATGGTATTCACGTGTGCAGAAATTGCTAGAGCCACCCAATGTGAGTTGATATTCCCTATGTGCTCTTTGATATGTGCTGCTAACAAATATTTCTTGGTGTGGGGAGATGGGATCCTTTGAATCAATTTCCCATTACAGATGTTTTACATAAACATAAAACAAAGAACTATCCAGAAAAATTTTAATCCTGAAGTGATGTTGGTAATAATAACAAATACCAACTGCAATAGACATTATGCAAAACATGTGGCTCTGATAAGGAAACCACACATATTATGTTAGGTTGAATCATCTTAACTTAAATGGGATACAAAACCAAGCACAATAAGACAGCTGAACATATACTTCAGGAAATCTTGCTGAAACATAACTTAATAAGAATTTCATTCACATGCTATGAATGTACATAATTTACTGGGACTGAGCACTGATAAGTGACATGAAAATACAGCTCAACAGACCTGATACTACAATGGTTGAAAGTGTAAGATAAACTTTGTAATTTCTAGCGCTGTCCCTAATACCAAAAAATATTGAAATGATACGTAACATAAAATCCATAAATTGTGTGAAATTAGTGTAGGGAATTAAAAAGTAATGGCATGTGGAACAGGTGACTGTAGTGACAGTAGTGGTGTCAGCAACTAGTCTATTTCCAAAGACCATGCACAATGGTTGAAATTTCTAAACAAAGGCATCTCCAACATGCAGAGGGCAGCAGGGTTTGAAACACGCCCCATTGTTTGCAAATTTCTCGGTCATTAGTAAGAATTTATTAAAATAATTGTAATTTCTGTGGTAGAATCTGTGATTATATGAGTAAAGAGCGTTTACCGATGTAACACCTGGGGGAGGTCAGATGTGACAGTAATGATAACTATGATGAGATGATGGAGACAACATTGAGGACAACAACTGTAATGTTAAGTGCTAAGAGTGAAGCAGTCACCACAACTAATTCACGAAACACAGTAGTATGTCCGCAAGATTGACGATAATTTATTAAAAATGTAGCATAATGTGATGGTTTCTCTTGTGCTGCAGAGTAAATCTACAGGGTAAATATTAAACACAGATGCATTTAACTCCATGTATACCATGACAGAAATATTTATATTCTACTAAGATAAAGGACTTTTAGACAAAGGGTTCCGTAAGTTAATAATGGTAATACCACTTATGCAAAACTGTTGTGGAGTCAAGTGTACCTGCTTTTCTTAAGGTGTGTGTATGAGTTGCGTGAACAACCAGTGTGGGGCCCATTTGAAATTAATGGAATTTTGAATTGTGGTTGCATTTAAAAATGTTTATATTTTGTGGCCTGTGTCTTGTATTGTAGAACTGAAATTTGTTCTTTGCAGATTGCCAGGACACTAGCCCGTGTCACTTAAATCAAACATTTCAGTTTACATTTTGTGACATACAACCAAGGAAATTTTTTTTTTTTTTTTTTATTTTTAGTAAAAATGATGAGTCAAAAACTCATTTTTCATGTGGAAAACATTCATCATCATGTTACATTATCTATAAAAAAGCTTGTGAGTTGGTTGGTATACATTTCATTTGTTTCTAAAATGAAAACAAATTAGAATTAGATATGTTAAATTCCTTGGATCATAGAATTATCAGTAATTAACTGCTGTATTCATGTCATATTGTCTTCCATTCCTGTTAACTTTTCTGGTATAGGAAGATACCATATTTACCTGGATATAGAACAAGGATTGTTTCCTAATTTATCAGCTAAGAAATTTGGGGTTGCCTTATAATCATGTAGAGAGTTAATGAGAGTTGAACATGTTCTGTGTAGGTACATATTTTCGTGAAATTGGAGATGGTGAAGGGAGGTCATCTTATACTGGGGTAAATACAGTACTATCTCAAAATTATTTGCAGTATGCCAGCTATAGCTTTTCATTACATGCACTTATATAGGCTAGACAGATGTATTTCAACTTAACATAAGTCATCTTGTGTACATTGCATCCATGCCAGAGTTTGTAGGCAGAAGTAAAATTAGTATAAAAATTCTTACATTATATTCCTGCCCCTGATTTGTGATGAATGTAATATAAATAGCTATTACACTGGATATCCAGGTGGGAAGATGTGTTAGTAACATGTATTTTAATATTTTTTTATTTTGTTTTTTAGTTATAGATGTATGTATATTAATCTTATTGGAACATTGAAATTGCCTATGGCTATTGGCATGGATGCAGTGTAAGAGGAAATTTTAAGCCAAAACACATTGGTGTGGCATATTTAACCTATGAAAGAACTGCATTCACATATGCAAATGCCCGTAGGAAAACACCCATAGATATTTTTTTTTATATATTGAGGTAACAAGGAAATTTACTGCATTTTTGGGACATGCTGCATAATATCTGTTTTATTTTTTGCAAATTCCATTTATTTCCTAATTTTACCTCTTTCTATTCAAATAATACTTGTGTTTTTCTTAAACTTTGTTGTAAATTTAAATACGCACGCTGGTACAATAAAGGTTAAGAGTATGTAATAAAAAGTTGTAGTTGGTATATTGTGAATTATTATATCAGAGCCTCATGGAATGTACAGTTACAAAATATTCTCTCTCTTAAAACAGTCGAATGATTTTAGTTCACCATAATGCTTTCTGATCTTGCATGTGGAGTTCTGTCTTTGTTGTTAACAGACTATGACATCTTGTAAAACAATCCTAAATAACTTGTGCTTTGGATCCTGTTCTTCATGTGACACTTCACAAGCATCTGTGTGTTGCTCCAATTCACATGTTCAGGGGTGCACAAATCCCAGATGACTGAAGTTTTATATGGTGGCGCCTAATATGTGTGGATCTGGAGTATGGATCTAGCTTCATGTGACCTGTCTGGTGCCTAGATTTTTGAGGTGGCTCCTACATTTTTGGAAAATTTATGCACCCGTGAATGTGTTCAGCTTTAGGCATTGTGTCCACCACTCTGCTCTGCTTCCACAAGACACAGTATGGTTCTAATGTTGTAGTTTTTCTGACCTCATGTAAAGTTGCATGTGTCACATTACTTGTGAAAGTCACTATTTTTATACATTGTCTTTGATAAAATCAAATTCTTCTCGTAGGATGGTTCTTTGTTTAGCAGATGATGTATGCAGGATTAATTGCATGTAGTTTTTTTAAAATATTTGAAAAATTGTACATGAAATTGTGATTACCTTGACATTCTTAGTGGATAATTATAAAATGTATGTACATTTTGCTTTATATGTTGCATACATTTAGTGTCTCAGCCATTACTGTACTTGTAAATTCTTTCTTGGTACATTATTGACATAACTGATCCTCATCCCAAGCTGCTGGCAAGCGGTAAGGAGAGAGGGGAGAATGATGTGCCCTGGGTATTGTCTAACTACTGTCCATTGAATATGGACTGGCTGGCCAGTCCTTTTTAAAAGATATGTCTTATTGATTGTAGTAAAGAATAATATTTGCTTGTAATATATGGACACCTTCATTGTGATTTTACTGTCTAGTACCATTGTTTGAGTATATTTGTATTGTACATAAATTAGGTCACTCATGTAATGTTTGTTTTCTGCCTGTGCTCAGACATGGAATTTTGTGAAACAATGAGGCAGAACTTACCTGAAGCTTGTGCAACACTTGTCTGTAATTTATACTGTAATTTCTTATATTTGTGAGTTAAGGACATTTTTAAAATGTTGGATATGTGTTATTGGAATACAGACTGGCAAGAAATGTAATACAGCTGCTCTGATTTCATTTTTGTGCAATTTACTAATGCTGTGCAAGAATGCGCCTAACCCTTGTAAGTCTATTGTCACGTTAAACTCAATGGCGCTTTCATATCAACACGTTGATATATGATGTTTTATGCAGATTTTTCCTAAGATTCTTCAATCTAATGGCTGCTGGTAAACTTTGGTGATTAGAGACTTTTCTGGAAAAGTAATTTGGACCACACTGTTAAAATTCACAGAAACATTTTTAATTTGGACCAAACTGTTAAAATTCACAGAAACATTTTTAACTGCAGACGGTTAAAAAACATTGTTTCCAGACTTAAAGTTTCTTGGTATTTGCCATAAGTACCATATGTGACATAAATAATTGAAAATAATATTTATGTCATTTCCAATAGTTTTGTACGCATCTGACTGAGCAAGTCATATCAAGCAATAGCACCTCTGACTTTAACTGTGGAGGTACCTAGTTTGAAACTCTGCTAGATACCAGCTGTTATGACTTAAAATTTTTTGTGTTGCCACCCAGTTCCTCCAATTCAATGTCAAATTAGGCCAAAATAACTTTTGTTCACATTATTTGCAATTTATTATTCACAAATCATCCTGCACTACTATATTCTGAGCTGCTGATAGCACTGTTAAATAAGCTACAGAGTAATAGGAAATATCCATGCACATGTCATAAAGGCATATGAACAAGTGCACATGTAGCTTCACTCCTTAATCTCATCATTAGATGAAATGAGTGGTCAGTACCCATTAGATTGGAGAATGGTTGGGCTTCAGAGGTGGTATTGATGCTTTGGGGAAGAGAAAAATCTCTTACCCTTGCTGGAAGAAAGAATGTCTTACCCCTGCTTGGAGTGAAACTATGATTCCTTGGTTGTCCAGCCCATATCATAGTCACTTTACTGAGCTATCCTGGCTCCTGAATTAACTATCATTAAAATGGTTCTTCTCATCTGTAATGAAAATGTACATTTATCTGTATGTTCATAGGTGACTGAGTGGTATTATCATACATCAGCAGTATACAAGATAATTCACTTTCAACAGAGTCTCAAAATTTTCTTGTCAGTATTTTTACTGAATATCTGCTTCTGTCTTATATGTTGGTAGTATGCAAGTGCAAACCAGTCTGTTTTAATGAACTATAAAAAGTGTAATGGTGAGCTGAAAAAGTTTTAATTTTCTTCTGTATGTTTCTAGCTGTTAGCCTTCATCCATACATGTGCTTTATCTGCAAAGAATCCCTGTATTTATTTGGCTACATGACTCTCTATTTTGTTTTGTTAATTGCACCAAAAACAAGTAGCATTTTGTGCATAACGTAACATTGTGATGTGTTGGCATAACCATTGTTGCCATGAAAACGCAACAGTGTGTTCCCTTTGTAGGGTTGGCATATATGTCACTGTCATCATTGTTATAAATACTGAAAGTATTGCCATAGTAGCACAATAGTGCATTCTGTGTATTGTTGCGGTACATTATGTCACTTCCAACGATGTGACACACAGTTTGGTCTTCACGTAAAGTGCCTGATATTTTCGTCCAATTTTAACCAAATTTATAGTTTCTCAACAGATTTTCGTAAAAGTTTCCAATGTAAAATTTCATAAAAATACATCCGGCGGAGCCACGCTGATGCACGTGGAGAGACAGGCAGACAGACAGACACATGTAACAAAGTTAATGGTTGCTTATCTCTGTTTATTATGATGTGCCTAAAAATTGGTCCAGTGTTTAGACAGCTTAAATCTAGAAAAACTGATTAAACATTTAAATTGCTTTGTAACATAACATACCTCAGACATGATCAACAGTAGTATTTAACAAAAATATAAAACTTTTTCCCCATTATGGCTGTCTTTGTCACTCAAACACAAAAACACTAAATTCTTCTCATTTTGTATGTTACCAATCGGTTTCTGAAAGACTTTATTTTTGCGTGCTGAGTGAGTTATCTTTATCCATGCTTAGCCATACAGGAGACATAAATGTGCACAGCACATTTCATTAGTGTGTGCACTCATAGGATTTTATTTTTGGGTTTTTTAAAGGCAAACATTTATTGAATACTCAGCCATAAATTATATTTTTATTCACCAAACAGACTAAAGAAACTAAAACAACTAAATTTGTTTAAAGGTAACATCTAAATTTCCTGTTAATATACAGATTTAAAAAAATGTGGCACAAAAGAGCCAAATTTTGAGACATAGTGTGTGTGTCTGGACAAACCCAATACACATTGTGTGCGCACCGGTGACTGAAGATACAGTATGTTTGCTGTTGTCAGTAACAGGAAAGACAATAAATTATTAAAAATTTTTGTGTAACATAAATGGATATTAAGTCAAATTTCCACTTTACAGGTATTTTAATTGCTGTCTTTGTGTGAAGTCCGTATCGCTCTTACAGTTGGTGTGTATGTGTTACGGCAGGAAGAAACACTTTAATGATTTGCACTTGTCAAGAACTTCATGGTATCTGAATTTTTTATTTTAAAATGTGTGTGCCACTTTACTCTATATAGGCATTAACCATATAGCTTAACTTTGATTTAAATTTTGCTACTTCATCAATTCTACTTTCATACCAGAATGCTGTAATTATGGTTTTTTCCCATTTCTTTTTTTCTTTTTTGTGCTAATGGCTGGCAACCATATCGGATGTTTCAGCATTGTGAGACCCGTATGAACATCTTAATTTCTTAGATGTAGAAACCAAGATACATACAACTAAAATATGAAAAGTCATTGAATGTATTTGACAGAAAAGCTTTGTAAATAGTGTTTGTAATTGTGATGGGGGCATGAGTAAATACATGAACATCCTTTTGTCATAACTGCTTGTCATCATTGCCTCAACTTCTCATTTCTTATGTACGTCATTCATATGAAGGGCTTCAGTAGTTGCCTGAACATGAATGGCATTTTTTGAAATGAGTGTAACTGTGTTTTGTGTGGTTATCCACTTGTATTGGGCAGGTGGTCTGCAGTAATTTGTACCTTGTGTGTGAATGTTAGTTAATGTTTGGATGACATTCGAATGAAAGATATTTTACATCATGTAATTGTATATTTTTGTCTGTACACCAGAATGGTACAACTTAACATAAAGTATATTATATGAGAAAAATGTGATGTATATATAATTATCTTCATGTTGTTTTCATTGTCTTCTGTTTATGTTGGTCAAGAGATATATCAGTGATTATAAACATGTGAAGTTACGTCAGAATGCAGAAATAAGGGTGGATTGTATTTGATAATACATAAGATTCTTAAAACATTTCTTGTTATTTTATTGTTACAAATGTGTTTACCCTGTGCTCATGATTACAATAGCCCTGTGTTAGTTTAGCATTTATTATTGCTTTATTTTCGAAGAATGTGTATAGTGTTATCCCAACCTTTTGTGTACTGTATATCAGCAATCCATAAAAATATTCTTATATTTTACATGTTATGTTCACTTAACTGTTAACACCCACTACTACAGTTACTGTCCCAGGTAAAGAATATCTTGATTGCATTGATCATATTGGAAATTGGAAAATAAACGTGAGTTATTTCTGTCTGCCAGAGTTGAATATTTTATGACTACCATATTATCAGCCCCACACCCTGCTGTATGCGGGTTGTTAAATATCATCCTCTTAAACAATGTGTGTTACACTTCAGGTTTACAAAACGTATGACTTGTTTTAATCACCAACAGTATGTAGTCATTGTATATACAGTGGATAGAATAAATTAAATTTGACTAAATGTCATGCTGAGTGTTTCTTTACTTGCAGCATACAGTTTAAAACATACTGAAGTTGGAAAACATGCCAACGTAGAAATGGAACAGCCTCAGAATGTAATAACAGTACCTGTTTTAAGAGGCACATTAAAAAGGAAAATTTTTAATATTATTGGGCAGCTTCTGTAATATTTGTGGAAATAGAACAAGCAAGGTGCAGGATAAGATTGAGACCTACTGTGAGAATTCACTGAAAATGTTTGTGCATTAATGATAATGATGAGACATCATGCTAACACAAAAAGATGATAACGGATTGCCAGATGAATTCATAGTTGATGGATGAAAGCTAATGTTGAGGAGCTTAATGATCTGTTCCCCTTACCGAATATTATTCTGATGATCAAATTGAGAAGATTGAGATGGGTGAGGCATGTAGCACATATGGGGGAGAGGAGAGGTGCGTACAAGGTTTTGGTAGGGAAACCTGAGGGAAGGAGACCACATGGAAGACCCAGGTGAGGATGGGAGGATAATATTAAGATGGAGTCTCAGGAAGTGAGATGCGGGGCATGGTCCAGATTAATCTGGCTGAGGATAGGGACAGGTGGTGGGCTGTTGTAAACGCGGTAATGAACCTTCGAGTTCCATAAACTGTGGGGAATTTCTTGACTAACTGAGAACTGGTTAGCTTCTCAAAAACTCTGCTGCATAGTGTACTTAAGTCATTGTACCGTTCTCCACACCATCATGCGTGGAACACAGGCGGGCAGCAACTCTTCGTATTCCTGCGCGTAGGCTTCGCTCTGCAGTGTCAATGTGTTTTCCTCCACATTTCGTTATAGTTGACTTTTTTTTTATTTATTGCTAGGAATTCAACCCGTGTTTCACCAAGTGGTATACCACAGGGTATTTACAGTATTGTACAGCTTAGAATTTTTTTTAAATATATATATATATAATTGTAGGTGTGTTACTCTGTAGTACAGTTGTAGCATTGGTGGTTATGGAGTCTGGTTTGGTTGTGGTTGGTCTTGCAGCATTTGGAATATGGCAGTGATGAATCTGGTGACTTCCACTGTGTTTATGTGATATTTCATTATTGTAGGTAGGGGGAGGTTTTGTATTACAGTTGGACGTTCTTTACAAAGTAGGCTGCACTCTAGCATGAGATGTCTCACTGTTTGTTCGGATTCTTCTGGGCAAGAACAAAGTGGTGTGGGTACCTTTTTCATTTTATGGAGGTACGTGCGGAAGCAGCTGTGGTTTGTTAGCAGTTGTGTGAGGGAGTGGTTTGGCCAGAGGGATAGGGCCATTCTATGGGGGATGGAGGGAATGATTTGTTTGGTGTGGGAGGCTTTTGCGGAGTTAACATAAGAAGAGGCCCAGATTTTTGTATAGTATTCTTCCAATAGTTTCTTCCCTCTGGATATTGGTATTGCATCATAAGTTATGGTGGTGGTGTAGCTAGCTATTGTTCTGGCCAGGTAGTCTGTCCTCTCATTTCCTTCCTGCCCTGTGTGTCCCCATATCCAGTGGAATGTGACCGAAGTGACCTTAAATCGATTGTTTTCTTTCTGATGTTGACTGCTAGGGGGTGAGTGGCCAGTTTGTTTGCGATGGCGAGTAGGGCTGCTTTTGAGTCGGCATTTATCGCATATGACGGGGATTTTGTCCGTTGTTTCCCGATCCAGTTTACTGCCATGTCAATGCCGTGGAGTTCGGCTTGAAATACTGTGCAAGTTGTGTTTAGTCGCTGGGTATCTATATGAATTTCTCTGCAGTTTCTAACAGCCACCAT
>Ga0123352_10002116_pt1 | contig 27402 bp, 29 predicted proteins | sample TergutLab28metaG_FD_89700 | JGI IMG/M metagenome (GOLD analysis project Ga0123352, IMG submission 89700) | Labiotermes labralis P1 segment gut microbial communities from Petit-Saut dam, French Guiana - Lab288 P1 | ecosystem: Host-associated > Arthropoda: Insects > Digestive system > Gut ... | reverse complement strand
TGTGGCGCATGTTCGACGGCGCGCACGAGCACCTCAATCCCGGTGGCAAGTTCTACATCGTGGTGCTGGAAAAACACGGCGCGAAGTCTACAATGCGCAAGCTGGGTGAGGTGTTTGGTGCGTGCGAGATGCTGTATAAGAAGAAAGGTGAGTATGTGTTATGCTGCACGAAAATATAAGGGGAAAACATCGTGAATAAACATGATCCTAATCTATTTGAAACTGCAAGGAAGCGTATCAACAAAGTCACTCGCGTCCTTTACCTGATTGCCTTATCTGGATTTTTGCCGTTTGCCTTTGGTGTAAGTGCAGTGTTTGAATTCGCTTTCTATGATGTTTTTTCTTTGGAAGTCGCAGAATGGATTATGATTATTGGTCTAATTGTAACTGTGCTTCCGCTAGGTTTTTCAATATTCTTTCGCGCACACGCTCGAAAAGGCAAAAGACTAATGAAACGTTTCAATGTGGACGAATTTGCTTTGCGTCGCTTTGAGCAAGCTTGTGTTGGGGAGCCAATTGCACGCTTTCAATTTGGCGGAATCACGCAAGAGCATATATTCCTTGATAATTATGCAGCGGTGCTACCGCTGTCTGAAATCGCGTATGTTGAAGATAGAATTTTCAACAATAATACGACGCGCAGGGGTGCTCCCCTTTTTTCTTATCATGTGATTATCACGTTTAGCAATGGGCGAAAAATTGACTGGTCATTCCTCTGTGAAGAAGAAATAGATTTGGCGTTAATGTATTTGCAAGAGCGCTGCCCGAACGCCATGACAGGACGAGGTTAAGCAGCGCAGCCAAGTCATCGACGCAAAAAACACATCATGACCAAAGAGGACTACACACGTTGTTACAAAAACCTGCCATAAAAAAAATCGCCCCCTTCCTGCTGCTGGGTACCTCACTGATGTGGGGGTTTTCGTTCATCGCACAAGTGGAAGGCTCGCGCGCCATGGGCCCCATGACCTTCATGGCCGGGCGATTCATCCTCGCCGCACTCGCGCTGCTGCCGCTGATCTTCCTCTTCGAACGCAAGCAAAAACTGCCCAACGAACTCAAACTCACGCTGCTTTATGGCTGCATCACCGGCGTGATTGTCTTCGTTGCCGGCAACCTGCAACAGGCGGGCATCACCATGACGCAAGAGGCAGGCAAGGCAGCCTTCATCAATGGACTTTACACCGTGCTTGTGCCGATTTTCGGCATGGTGCTGGGCAAAAAGCCCACGCTGTTCACCGCACTGGGCGCAGCGTTCGCCATGGGCGGGCTATATCTCCTCAGCGTAGAGGGCGGCTTTGGCAGCATCGAAACCGGCGACCTACTGATGATGGCCGGCACGATTTTCTGGGCCATGCACATCATGAGCATCAGCGCGTTTTCGCCAAAAGTGCAACCCCTGCGCCTGACTTTCGTGCAGTTCGCCATCACGGGATTGCTCAGCGCAATCGGCATGTTCTTGTTTGAACAACCCGAGGCCGCGCAGTTCAGTGCCGGGCTTTGGCCGCTGCTTTACGGTGGGCTCATCGCCTCCGCCGCGGCATACACCCTGCAAATGCTCTTTCAGCGGCATGTGGAGGCCCCCAAAGCGGCCATCATCTACTCCATGGAGTCACTGTGGGCGGCAATCGGCGCATTCATATTACTGGGCGAGGTCATGACACCACGCGGCTACCTCGGCGGCGCACTGATGATCTGCGCCGTCATCTTATCTCAAATGCGAAGGAACAAGCCCCCGGCTCCTTCCTCGGGAAGGAGCTCCCCGAGCCGCGAGGGGTGAGGAAGGTTCGCGAAGCACAAAAAAATCACGGGCGGATAATTAATCCGCCCGTTTCGTTTATTCTTCCAGCTTCAACACCGCCATAAACGCCTCCTGCGGCACCTCAACGCTGCCGAATTGACGCATGCGTTTCTTACCCTCTTTTTGCTTTTCAAGCAGCTTCTTCTTACGGGTGATGTCGCCGCCATAGCACTTGGCAAGCACGTCTTTGCGCATGGCGCGGATGGTTTCACGGGCGATCACCTTCGCACCAACCGCCACCTGTACGGGAATCTCAAACATCTGCCGTGGAATGTGATCTTTGAGCTTTTCTGCAATTTTGCGCGCCCGCGCCGGTGCTTTGTCGGCATGCACGATGAACGAAAGCGCATCGATGATGTCACCATTGAGCACAACGTCCAACTTTTGCAGCTTGCTTTGGCGATACTCCAGCATCTCATAGTCAAACGACGCATAGCCGCGCGTGCGGCTCTTCAGGCAGTCAAAAAAGTCATAGATAATCTCGTTCAGCGGCAGCTCATAGTGAATGTCCACCCGCTCGGGCGTCACATAAGTCATGTCGCGGAATATACCGCGGCGCTCTTGGCACAAATCCATAATCGCACCTACATATTCCGTCGGCGCGTAAATGTGCGCGCTGGTGAAGGGTTCCTCGCTGGCAGCAATCTTCATCGGGTCGGGATAGTGCGTGGGATTATCAATTTGCAGCGTGCTGCCATCCGTCAACTTAAAGTGATAAATAACGCTGGGCACGGTGGTCACCAAATCAAGCGAATACTCCCGCTCAAGACGCTCCTGCACAATTTCTAGGTGCAGCAGCCCCAAAAATCCGCAACGGAAACCAAAGCCCAACGCGCTAGAAGTCTCCGGCTCATAATGCAGCGCGGCATCGTTCAGCTGCAATTTTTCAAGCGATTCCCGCAAGGTTTCATATTCCGCACCGTCCGCGGGATACACCCCGCAGTAAACCATCGGCTGCGCCTTGCGATAGCCGGGCAGCGACTCCGTGGCCGGGTTTTCCGGCTTGGTGATGGTGTCGCCCACGTTGGCGTCCTTTACCGTCTTAATCGACGCGGTGATGTAGCCCACCTCGCCCGCACAAAGCATGTCGCAGGGCTCCATTTTGGTCGCACGCATGCGGCCAACCTCCACCACGCCGTATTCCGCGCCGGAGTTCATCAGCTTCATGGTCTCGCCAGCGCGCAACGTGCCCTCCATCAGGCGTACATACACAATCACGCCGCGATATTGGTCATACATGCTGTCGAAAATCAGCGCACGCAACGGCGCATCATCTTCACCTTCGGGCGGCGGAATATCCGCCACAACTCTCTCCAGCACATGTTCGATATTCAGGCCCGTTTTTGCGCTCACGCGTGGGGCGTTGCTGCAATCCAAGCCGATTACTTCTTCCACTTGCGCGGCCACGCGGTCGGGGTCAGCAGCAGGCAGGTCAATCTTGTTAATCACAGGTATCAACTCAAGGTCATGATCGAGGGCAAGGTAGGTATTCGCAAGGGTTTGCGCCTCAATACCCTGGCTTGCGTCAACGATAAGCAACGCCCCCTCGCAAGCCGCAAGCGAACGCGAAACCTCGTAGTTAAAGTCCACGTGGCCGGGGGTGTCAATTAAATTCAGCTCATAGGTCTCGCCGTCATTGGCGTTATAATACAGCGTCACCGCGTGTGCCTTGATGGTAATGCCGCGTTCGCGCTCAAGGTCCATGTTATCTAGGATTTGCGCGCTCATGTCACGCGTGGCCACGGTTTGGGTGGCCTCCAGCAGACGGTCAGCCAGGGTAGACTTACCGTGGTCGATGTGCGCGATGATGCTGAAGTTGCGAATGCGGCGCTTGGGGGTGTTAGGCATCGGGGTTCTCCTCATTGAGTGTTTTGGATATTCGGGCTTTCTTCTGCTTTTCTTCTCTGTACCATGTTCCGCAGCATATGCCAATCAATATTAACGCCATGTTTATTGCAGGGTGATATCTAAGATATGGACGCACCTGCGCAGCAACAACGACCACCAAGTCGTTATCACCTTCCACCTGGTAGGCGCTTGACCAATCGTTTGACCATCGGGGGATAGAGCGCAAACGGCTGGCATACATACCGCGTGGCATTTCTATTTCACCCGTTAAGATTCGTGCATTTACGTTGTGCGCAAGTTCTTCCAGATGCAACTGGGTGTTGTCATTGATGAGCACACTTACACGACCTTCAAGCATTTCATCACCATCAAACAACATGACTACAACATGAATATTTGCCGAATCAATAAACTGCACGTCCCTCGCAATCTCCCGCAAGCTATCTGTTAATTGCTCAATCAGATCATCGTCATCTTCGGCAACTAATGCGGCAATCTGAATGCGCGCTCTCATCAAATCGCTAGAAGTCCATAGTTGCGACTGCGTGTCGAGCACATTGTGCCAAGCGCTTATGCCATAAACAAATAAAATGCCCACCAACGCAAAACAGAAATACTTCAGCCAAAGAAACCAATGCACACGCCTAAGCTTTTCCCGCACTGTCATCGCAGCTCTATTCAAAAAACAACTTGACAAATTCTTCTCTTCGTGCTATACTATAAACGAGGATAGCGTTGCCGTATAGACGGTAACCTCCGCTTAAGTGTTAATCAAAAAAGATCAACTGCCCAAGATTGGACGTCGGGGGCGGTTAATCTTTTGATGTGCTGCTGCGATAACGATCCATTAAGTATAATATGACAATCAGCGCAACTAAATATTCCATACACATCACCTCCTTTCGGAGGTTGGACTTACCGCCTACCGCTAGGCAACGCTACCAATTTTATTATACCAGACAAACATACGCTTGTCAATAGTTATTGCGACGCTGGGGGGTTAGGCACCGGGGTTCTCCTCTTTGGGAATTTTGAATTTTTCGGGATGCTTATCTACGTATTTTGCGAAACCGCTTGAAATATACATGACCATCAAACCGTAAAGCACAGCGGTTAACGCAAGCATCAACGGAATAACATTCGCCATGAACGTGTATGGTCGCAGTTGCCCAGCTACAACAATGAATAGATTGCAATTTTCATCAGAGAGGACAAAAAACACATCTTCCCATTCAATGTTAATGGGCGGAAGAATAGTGAAGCGATTGAGATCAGGCGACTCCATCCAAAGGCGGTAGGGTCTTCGGCCAATCGCGGCGACTTCGGCAGCAAGCGCATATGCGCTGTCTTCTAGTGGTTGGCGGTTACGAGAGAGCATGCCGTGCGTGGATTCAATTTCGAGCAGTTCGTCACCGTCAAACAGCAACGCTGCAACGCGAGTTGTGCCGGGTGTGCGGTTAACATTGCTCACAAAGCTAGCCATGCGCAAACGCAAATAATCTTCAATTTCAAGGCTCCACTCGTTGCGTTCTTCGTTGTTTATATTGCCAATGTCTGCGCGCAACAATGTGCTGGCCATACGCATTTGGTCGGTAAGTGTCGCTCGCTGGCTGCTGGCCTGCATTTGCAGAAAAAGAAGCGGAAAAATGAGCACAATAAAAAGGGCACCAATGATGTGCCCTGTGCGGCGTTGTTTGTGGGGATAGTTCGCGCCAATGAGGTAACGCATGAAGCTTGACATAGTGTACACCTCTCAAGTTTGATGATACATAGTATAGCACATTTCACGCCCCAATGCAAGAAAAAAGTGTCGCTATTTTCATGCCCCACAACATAACACTGCCCATCACAAAAAATTCACAGCCTTTCTGCAAAAAAGCCTTGCTTTTCTCGCGCACATTCGGTATAATAGGGAAGAACAAAATATAATCACCGAGGAGGATCAATCACCATGGCAAAAGCAAACAAAGTTAAAGTTGGCATCATCGGCTGCGGCGGCATCGCCCACGGCAAACACATGCGCTTTCTTTCGCAAATCGACGAAGTCGAAATGGTCGCATTCTGCGACATCGTGGAGGAAAAAGCTGAAAAAGCATGCGACGCCTTCGGCACCATCGACGCCACATTCTGCACCGACTACAAAGAACTGCTCAAAAACCCCGATATCGTCGCGGTTTACGTGCTCACCCCCAACTGGAACCACGCCGAAATCTCCATCGCTGCCATGGAAGCCGGCAAACACGTGATGTGCGAAAAACCCATGGCCAAAACATACAAAGAAGCCAAGGCTATGCTAGACACCAGCCTGCGCACCGGCATGAAACTCACCATCGGCTACCAACAACGCTGGCGTCCCGATAGCCTCTATCTAAAAGAAGTTTGCGACAATGGCGAGCTCGGCGACATTTACTACGCCCGTGCCGTGGCATTGCGCCGTCGTGCCGTGCCCACTTGGGGCGTGTTCTTGGATGAAGAAAAGCAAGGCGGCGGCCCACTCATCGATATCGGCACCCACGCCCTTGACCTCACCCTGTGGATGATGGATAACTACAAGCCCAAAATGGTTGTCGGCACGCAATACCGCAAACTGGCCGACCAAACCCGCACCGCCAACGCATGGGGCGACTGGGATCCCTCCATCTTCACCACTGAAGACAGTGCCTTTGGCTTCATCGTCATGGAAAACGGCGCCACCATCGTGCTGGAAAGCAGCTGGGCCATTAACATCGCCGATGCCAAAGAGGCTGTGTGCCTGCTCGCGGGCGACAAAGCCGGTGCCGACATGCTGCGTGGCGAAAACAAGCTGCGCATCAACAGCGTGAAAAACGGCCGTCAAACCGTTGAAGAACCCAGCTTTGCCGCAGGCGGCGTGGCCTTCTTTGATGGCAGCGGCAACGATTGCAGCGAGCTGGAAGCCCGCGCGTTCATCGACGCCATCATTAACGACAAAGAGCCTCCCACTCGTGCCGATCAAGCCCTCGTGGTCACGCAAATCCTCGAGGCAATCTACGAAAGCAGCAAAACTGGTCAACCGGTGTACCTATAAAATACCGTAACCTGTAGTGGCGCGCATTGCGCGTCCGGCTTGATATGCAATCGATAGTCCGGACAGCCAATGGCCGCCCCTACACTCAACACTGAAAGGAAACTTTCATGAAATTTTCCGTCCAACTATACTCCCTGCGCGACATGATAGAAAGCGGCGATGACCTGCTTGCCCTGTTCCCTAAACTCAAAGCCTTGGGCTTTGACGGCGTGGAGTTCGCAGGCTACTACGATCTGCCCGCGCATGTCATTCGCGCCGCCCTTGACGCCGCAGGCCTTGCGGCCACCGGCTGCCATGTGCCCTTGGAGCACTACACGCCCGAAAACCTGCAAGCCACGCTCGATTTCCACAAGCAACTGGGCTTGACCACCATCGGCCTGGGCTGGGCGCCGCACACTGACCCCGAAGACTGCGCCGAAACCTGCGCCATCCTTTCGCAGGCCTATGCCGAAGCCCAAAAGCAAGGCATCACGGTTTACTACCACAACCACGCCACGGAGTTCATGCCCTTTGACGACGGCACGCTGCCTATGGATATGCTCAAGCAGGCCTGCGCCCTCGAAGTTGACACCTACTGGCTGCACATCGCCGAAGTTGATGCCGAGCAATTCCTGACCGAAAACGCCGCTCGCGTGTGCCACGTGCACATCAAAGACGGCGGCGAAGACACAAGCTCTGCCGCACTGGGCGAAGGCGACTGCGACCTACACGCCGTGCTGCGTGCCACCAAAGCCCTCGGCCTCGAATGGCTCATTCTGGAGGACGAAACCCGTCACCAAGGCCTAGATAGCGTGGCAAAAGGCATGGCGTGGCTCAAAGCTAACGTGTAGGGGCGCGCATTGCGCGTCCGCACCTCTCACACCCACGATAAATAATCCACGGACGGCCGATGGCCGCCCCTACAATCTACCGTCGAAAGGATTACCGCCATGAAACTTGGTGTATTCACCTGCCTGCTCAGCAACTTGCCACTTGCGCAGGCCCTAGATTACTTCAAATCCCTAAGCATCGAGATGATCGAACTCGGCTGCGGCGCCTATCCCGGCAACGCCCACGCCAACCCAAAAGAGCTCCTAGCGGACCCCGCAAAACTGGCCGCCTTCAAGCAAACCATCGCAGACAGCGGGCTTGAAATCTCGGCACTAAGCTGCCACGCCAACCCGCTGCACCCCAACAAAGAAATCGCCGCCGCATTCGACGCCGACATGCGCGACACCGTGCTGCTGGCCGAAGCCCTTGGCGTGCGCAACATCAACACCTTCAGCGGCTGCCCCGGTGATCACGACGGCGCAAAGTACCCCAACTGGGTCACCTGCCCTTGGCCAAACGACTTCGGCGAAATCCTTGACTGGCAGTGGAACGAAAAACTCATCCCCTACTGGAAAGACTTTGCAGCGTTCGCCAAAAGCCACGGCGTAGACAAAATCGGTCTGGAACTGCACCCCGGCTTCATGGTCTACAACACCGAAACCCTGCTACGCCTGCGCGAGGCCGTGGGCCCCGAAATCGGCGCGAACTTCGACCCCAGCCACCTCATCTGGCAAGGCATGGACCCCATCGCCTGTATTCGTGCTATGGGCGACGCCATCTTCCACGTGCACGCCAAAGACACCAAGATCGACGCCTACAACACCGCCATCAACGGCGTGTTGGACACGAAAGCCTATGGCGACGAACTGCACCGCAGCTGGATTTTCCGCTCGGTGGGCTATGGCAACGACGCGAATTACTGGAAAGACATCGTCAGCAACCTGCGCATGGTTGGCTATGATTACGCCATGTCCATTGAGCACGAAGACAGCCTCATGAGCCAAAACGAGGGTCTAAGCAAAGCCGTCACCCTGCTCAAAGACGTCATGATCACCGAAGCCACCGGCGACATGTGGTGGGTGTAGCACCCCCTGCCTGCTACGCAGGCTTTCCCCCTCTGAAGAGGGAGATCACCAACTCACTTCGCTGAACTAACTTTCGTGATCAACCAACTAAACGCTGTGCAGACAGCGTGTCATCCCCCTCTTCAGAGGGGGAAAGCGCCACAGGCGCAGGGGGTGTTCGTGGCGTAGCGCCCGGGCTCTCTATCAAGTTTTCAGGAGAAAAATACTATGCAAAAACAATTCGGCGTGGGCATCATCGGCTTTGGCGGCATGGGCAGCTGGCACGCAAGAACCGTCGCCCTGCATCTGCCCGAGTGCTACAACCTCATCGGCAGTTTTGACATCTGCCCAGACCGCCAAGAAGCCGCCGACGACAGCGGCATCACTGCCTTTGCAAGCCGCCAAGCTTTGCTTGAGTGCGCAGACATCGACCTCGTCGTCATCGCCACACCCAACGACGTGCACAAAGAAATCGCCATCGACGCACTCAACCACGGCAAGCATGTCATCTGCGAAAAACCCGTCACGCTGTGCTTGGCCGACTACGTCGACATCCAAGCCGTGGCCGAGGCAAAAGGCCTGCTGTTCACCGTGCACCAAAACCGCAGATGGGATCCCGACTACCTCGCCATCAAAGAGCTGCTAGACTGCAACAAAATGGGCCCGTGCTACAACATCGAGTCACGTGTACACGGCAGCCGCGGCATACCCGGCGACTGGCGCAACATGAAGCAACACGGTGGCGGCATGGTCTACGACTGGGGCATTCACCTGCTGGATCAAATGCTGGTGATGATGGGCGACCGCCGCTGCTTAAGCGTCTACGCCCAGCTGTACTACGTCACCAACGAAGACTGTGACGACGGCTTTCGCGTCATCTGCAAATTTGAAGGCGGCATCGACTTCTTGGTCGAGATTGCCACCAACAACTTCGTCTGCCTGCCCATGTGGTACGTCAACAGCGAAAACGGCACAGCAGTCATTCACGACTGGGACATGAGCGGCGAAGTGGTGATGGTGAAAGACTGGGAAACGCACGACGCCAAGCCCATTCAGGCCGGCATGGGCATCACCAAAACCATGGCCCCCCGTACACCCGAAACCATCAAGTCCTATCCCCTGCCTGAGTACACGCAGGACTGGGAAGCCTACTACGCCAACATTTACGATGTGCTCGCAAACGGCGCGCAACCCATCGTTACGCATGACCAACAGCGCCGCCTGCTGCGCCTCGTCGAGTTGATTTTCGAATCCGCCGAGAAAAACGCCCTGCTAAACTGGGAGTAGCCACCTGCGGTGGGGCTCGGTCGCTTCGCTGTGTTCTATCATGCTTTACAGAAAGCTTGCTTCGCGCTGAACTATTTATAAAAACTATAAGAGAAAAGCCCCAGGCTCCCTCTGATAGAGGGAGCTCCGCCGCAGCGGTGAGGGAGGGGTGCGGAGCACATTCCCATGAAAATTCTAGTCCTCAACGGCCCAAACCTAAATATGCTTGGCCTGCGCGAGCCCGGTATCTACGGCTCACAAACTTATGATGACCTAGTCTCTTTTGTGCAGCAAAGCGCACAAGAACTTGGCCTGCAAGCCGACATGCGCCAAAGCAACCACGAAGGCGAATTGGTCACGTGGATTCAGCAAGCCCGCGGCACAGCCGATGCCATCGTCATCAACCCCGCGGCCTACACCCACACCAGCGTCGCCATTTTGGATGCCCTGCTGGCCGTCAATCTCCCGGCTGTAGAAGTGCATCTCAGCGACGTGCACTCGCGTGAACCCTTCCGCCGCGTGTCCTACTGCGCCATGGCCTGCCAGCACGTCATCGCCGGTCAAGGCTTTGCCGGCTACCGCACTGCGATGCAATGGCTCAAAGAAAACCACCCCGCTTGAGGGTGGTCTTTTCTTTAAATTAGAGAAAGCGACTTCGCACATCGCCAGCCAGATAAAAACTTCCGCAAATCAGCAGCGGGTGCTGCGCTTGCTGTAGCGCCGCCTCAAGCGACTCCACAGGCTGCACATCGTCATAGCCCAGCGCACGCGCTTGCGCCGCCAGTTCGTCGGCCGAAATCGCACGCGGATTATCCGGCCGCACGGTAATCAACCGCCCAACGTGCGGCCGCAGCAGTTGTAGATATGCCGCCACGTCTTTGTCGGCCATCATGCCACAAACCGCGGTAATCTTCTGCCCCGGCAGATGCTGCGTCAATGCATTGGCAAGGGCCGTGGCACAATCTGGGTTATGCCCACCGTCTAAAATAACAAGCGGCTCGGCACTCAAAATCTCCATGCGCGCAGGGATTCTCGCAGCCGCAATGCCTGCCACAATGGCCTCGTCCGGCAGATTCAGCACCCGTGCAGTGATCACAGCAGTCAGCGCGTTGCGGCACATGTGCTCACCCAGCATCGGCACGTGCACGTCAAGTCCTGCTAGCTTTGCACGGCTGCCGGTGATGCCACTCTCCAAAATTTCGCAGTCATTCATGCGGGCTTCCGTCAGCGTGCAGCCACGCTCTTGCGCAATCTTGCGAATGACCTCTAAGGCCTCTTCGCCTTGTTCGCAGGTGGTTACCACAGGGCTGCTGGGCTTGATAATCCCGCACTTTTCGCCCGCAATCAGCGTCAGCGTGTCACCCAGCACATCCATGTGATCATAGGCAATTTTGGTGATCACACTCACCCACGGCGGTGGAATCACGTTGGTGGCATCCAGCCGCCCGCCAAGACCAACCTCCAGCACCACCACATCGCAATTTTGCTCGGCAAACCAAGCAAATGCAAGCGCGGTGATGAACTCAAACTCGGTGATAGGCTCTTCTATGGTTTCGGCAAGTGCCTTGCAGTGCGCCGTCAAGCGCGCCAAATCTTCATGGGAAATCATGTTTGGCTCCCCCTTTGGGGAGTTGGCATCGCCGCAGGTGATGACTGAGGGGGTTAACACTTGCATTCTTTCGCGAAAATCAATCACATACGGTGAAATATACAGCCCGGTTTTCATGCCCGCTGCCCGGCAGATTTCTGCCAGCATCGTGCAAGTTGAACCCTTGCCATTCGTGCCCGCCACGTGAATGATGCGCAGCTTGTCCTGCGGATTACCCAGCAGCTCGCACAAAGCACGCACCCGCCCAAGCCCCGGCTTAATGCCGAAGCGCATGAGCGAGTGAATGTAGTCTAAAGCTTGTTCGTAAGTCATCGACTATCTGGCAGGGCCGGTCACAGGCGCGGGGAAATCAACGCCATGCGTGTGCGCCACAATGCTTTGAATGGTATTCGGGTTGTTCGTGGTCGCAATGGTATTCACCACGTCCAAGCCTACAATAACTTGGCCAAAGGCAGTGTGCACACCGTCCAAGTGAGGCGCGTAGCCATGCATGATGAAAAACTGACTGCCGCCGGTATTCAGCCCGGCATGCGCCATCGAAAGCACGCCGGGTGCATGCGGCACATTGTTTGCCGTTTCACAGGCGATGGTGTAGCCCGGGCCGCCAAAACCTGCGCCCAGCGGGCAACCGCCCTGAATCATAAAGCCGCTAATAATGCGGTGGAACGTCAGACCGTTGTAGAAACCATCATTCACCAACTGCAGAAAATTGTTCACCGTGTTCGGTGTCATGTGCGGATAAAGTTCTGCAGCAAATTGGCTGCCGTCCACCATGGTGAACACCACTTGGGGCAGCGGTTGGCCGTTGGGGCCAAGGTTGGGTTCGGGTAGCATAAAGTTGTCCTCCTGTGTTGTGTTGCCGCACGCCATCATGGGCACAAACGCCAGCATGCAAGCCAAAATAATAATACCGATGCGCAGTTTCATGGGGATATTCCTCCAAAACGTTGATGACTACCATTATACACCATTTGCGCGCAAAAGTCAAGCAAAATTCCCTCTTGACAAATCCCCGCATATATGATATGATGGAACTGTCAAGAGGGCTTGGCGCCATGGCGCGGCAGCTCCTCTGTATTAGACTAACTAACCGCTACCATTGAGCTGGAGGGCGGTTAGTCTTTTTTATCGGTTCTTTTCAACTCAGTAAGCATGTACAAAACCAGCACTAGCATCACCAAATATTCCATCACCTCACCCCCTTCCGTTGACAAATATATCAACGTTCAGAGGAAAACCAACCACGCCACAGCGCGCAGCACCAAGTCTATTTTAGCACATATTTACGATTTTGTCAAGAAATTTTAACACGAAAACGCTTGCAATTTCATATGTAATGCGATATAATAAAAGGGTATGATGTGAAAAATTTCACCTAGGGGGTAAAACACCATGGAACCACTTGAACTGTCACTGCAATACACCGGCGCAGCCACACCCGCCAACCACGAGCTGCAACAGCTCACCACACTGGCGCAAACCGCCCACCAAGCACTAGAAGACGGCACTGGCCGTGGCGCAGGCATGCGCGGCTGGCTGCGTTTCCCGTCGCAATACCTGCAGCACGAAGAATTCGCCCGTGTGCAAACCACCGCCGAGCACATCAAGCAAAATGCGGACGTGCTATTGGTCATCGGCATTGGCGGCAGCTACCTCGGCGCACGCGCAGTCATCGAAGCCTGCACCAGCCGCTACTATAACGAAACGCGCAAGGGCACGCCCGCCATCTACTTCACCGGCTGCACGCTCAGCGAAGCAGACTTCGCCGACCTCGAGCAGCTCATCGCTGGGCGTGATTTCTATATCAACGTCATCTCCAAGTCCGGCCAAACCCTCGAGTGCGCCGTGGCGTTTCGGCACTTCCGCCGCCTGCTCAGCGAAAAATGGCAGGGCAACGCCGAAGAAATCAACAAGCGCATCTACGTCACGACTGACGCCCGCAAAGGCACATTGTTAGAAGAATCCAAGCGACAAGGCTGGCCCACCTTCGTGGTCCCTACCGACATGGGCGGGCGCTACAGCGTGCTTTCGGCCGTGGGTCTGCTGCCCATCGCCTGCGCCGGCATCGACGTTGAGCAACTGTTGCAAGGCGCCGCCGCCGCACAAGTGGCCTATGAAAGTCCCGCGAATGCGTACGGCAAGAACGCCTGCCAAGACTACGCCACCATACGCTATTTCTATCACAAAAACAAGCGCAAAAGTGTGGAATTGTTCGCCAGCTACGAACCCGGCATGGTCATGTTTGGCGAGTGGTTCAAGCAGCTATATGGCGAAAGCGAGGGCAAGCAAGGCCGTGGTCTATTTCCCGCCAGCGTCAATTTCACCACCGACCTGCACTCACTCGGCCAGTATATCCAGCAAGGCCGCCGCATTTTGTTTGAAACCGTGTTGGTGTTCAACCAACCGCACAACACAATCGCGGTGCAAGCAGAAGAAAACGACGGCGATGGCCTCAACTACCTGGCCGACAAAACGCTGTTTGAAATCAATCGCAAGGCCTTTCAAGCCACGGCACTGGCGCATGCCAAAGGCAACTGTCCCAACCTAGTCATTTCCCTTGAAAAACGCGACGCCTATCACATTGGCTGGCTCATTTACTTCTTCGAGAAAGCCTGCGCCATTTCGGGCTACATGCTGGGCGTAAACCCCTTTGACCAAGACGGCGTGGAAAGCTACAAGAAGTTCATGTTCGCGCTGCTGGGCAAGCCCGGCCGCGAACATGACAAAGTACGCGCCAAGCTCAAGAAAGACTACGGCGTGGAGTAGGGGCGGCCATTGGCCGTCCGATGCTCTAAAATTAAATTCCGGACGCGCAATGCGCGCCCCTACAAATAATCAGGAGGACATTTCTATGGTTCAAATTCTCACAGGCGGCCCCGGTTCGGGCAAAACAAAAGTATTGGTTCAGCTGGTTAACACCGCTGCCGGCAGCAGCAAAGGCAACGTCATTTGCGTGGAAAAAAAGCGCAAACTCGTGCACGAAGTCACCAACCGCGCCCGCCTCATCGCCACCGACGACTACGCCATTACAGGCTTCGATGCGTTTTACGGCTTGCTGGCCGGCATTTGCGCCAGCGACCACGACATCACTGACATTTTCGTAGACGCCACCCTGCGCATTGGCTCGCGTGATGCCGTTGAGCTGCTGGGCTTTTTGCAAAAAGTCAGCAAACTTGCCACAACCAGCGACACCGCCTTCACCTTCACCATATCAGCAGCTGAGGCAACGCTACCCACAGAAATCTTTGATATATGCAAAAAAATTGCCGCTTAAGTATTGACAAGCCGCACAATTTGCGGTATAATATCTTTTGCTATGTTTTTTTTAGAACTTGAATCCGTGTTCAACACGCCCGGTTTGGTCGAGCCATTCAGCTTTGCCATGCCCGCAAGCTACGATGCCCTGCCCTTCGCGCAGCCACCCGTCATCACCGGCGAGGTGCGCAACCGCGCAGGCGTGGTAACCCTGCAAGGCACCGCGCAGGTGCAGCTTGCCACCCAGTGTGACCGCTGCGCGGACGAGTTCACCCACAGCATCGCCGTGCCGCTGCACCACACTTTGGTGCTTTCGCTGAACAACGAAAACACCGACGATTTCGTGCTGCTGCAAGGCTACCGTTTTAGCCCTTGCGACCTCATTTGGGAGGACATCATTCTAACCATGCCGCCGCGCATCCTGTGCAATGCAGACTGCGCCGGCCTGTGTGGCATCTGCGGCACAAACCAAAACATAGCCCCGTGCAATTGCATTGCACCGCAGCCCGAAAACACCGACACCATCACACCCTTCGCAAATCTGAAGGACATCATATAGCAACAAGAACGGAGTGTAATCATGGCAGTACCTAAGAGGAAAGTTTCACGCGCACGCCGCGACAAACGCCGCAGTAGCGTGTGGAAACTCACCGCACCAGCAATTGAGCGTTGCCCCAGCTGCAGCGAGTTCAAGCTATCGCACCGCATGTGCCCCGAATGTGGCATGTACAAAGGCCGCATGGTAGCCAAACAAAAAGCTGAGTAAGCAAATTGCCGGCATAGCCCCGGGCAGCCCAGCCGCTCACAGCAAACTTGCTGTGGGCGATGTTCTGTTATCCATCAACGGCAACGTCATCAATGACGTGCTAGACTATCGCTTTCACGCCGCCGAGCGCAAGCTCAAGCTGCAATTGCAACGCGGCAACAAGCAGTACACCGCAAAAATCCGCAAAGACCAATACGACGACCTAGGCCTAGACTTCGCCGACGGGCTGATGGACAAGCAAACGCCCTGCCAAAACAAGTGCATCTTTTGCTTCATTGATCAACTGCCGCGCGGCCTGCGCAAACCGCTATATTTCAAAGATGACGACGCCCGCTTGGGCTTTCTCTTCGGCAATTACATCACGCTCACGAACCTCACTGAACACGATGTTCAACGCATCATCGCCATGCGGCTTAGCCCAATTAACGTCAGCGTGCACACAACTAATCCCGTGCTGCGCTGCGAAATGATGGGCAACCCGCATGCGGGCAACTGCCTGCGCTGGCTGCACGATTTCGCCGCCGCAGGGCTCGAGCTCAACTGCCAGCTGGTGCTGTGCCCGGGCGTTAACGACGGCGACGAGCTGCACCGCAGCCTGCATGATCTGCTGCAGCTACCCACTGTCAAATCCATCGCAGCTGTGCCCGTGGGAATCACCAAACACCGCGAAAACTTGCACCCGCTCGAGCCATTCACGCGCGAGCAAGCGCAATCTGTTATTGATATTTTTAATGAATATCGGGCTGTAGGGGCGGATGCAAATCCGCCCGGCGTTGAGTTAACCCCCGCCGACGAATTCTTCCTCCTTGCCCAGCAAGACGTGCCGCCCATCGACTATTACGGCGACTTGCGCCAGCTGGAAAACGGCGTGGGCATGTGGGCGCTGCTTAAAGACGACATGCTTGACCTGCTTCAACAATTGCCGCCTGAGTCTTACAATGCTCAGCCAGCAATTCTCGTCACCGGCAAGGCCGCCTATCCCCTGCTGCAATTTTTCGTTGACGAAATGCAAAAAATGTGGCATAATATTGATATAGAAGTACAAGCCACCAGCAATGACTTTCTTGGCAAGCACATCACCGTAGCAGGGCTACTCACCGCGCAAGACGTCATCGCACAGCTGAATCGCCGTAATGCAACCGTTCTACTTCCAGCCACCATGTTCAATCACGAAGGTGTTACGCTTGACGACTACACCGCCGACGACATCGCCGCCGCGCTGGACATGCCAGTGCGCGTGGTAGCCTGCGACGCCCAAAGCCTAATTGACGCAATTTCCTCTACTAATATTATACCATGAAATTCACTAAATTACAAGACTTGTATTGCAGAAAAATAGCGTGTATAATGAGTGTGCACCCAAATTCACATCTCGAAAGGAGCACACCATGAACGCCACCGAACTAGACCACGTGCTGTTTTTCCGCCAGCGCGACACCTACGAGCAAGCCATGAACGCCCTGTGGGCAACACACGGCCCAAGTGAATCCTTCACCAACGCCACTAGGGCATGGCGCTTGCAGCAAATCCCCGACAAAGCGGCTTTTCTTGCGCGCATCGAAGACTACGCCCAACACGGCGCGCCCGACCCAAGGCCCATCCGCCAAACCGACGAGGACATCCCCAATGCCTTCGACTGCGCCACAAAGCAGTCTGGCGAAAAACGCATTGCCATGTTCCGTAACTCGGGCTGGGCAATCCACTTAGACGACTACGCTGCCGCCGTGCACGCACCGGGCACCCAAACCATCCTCGAGCTTGCCACCGGCGCTGGCATGGGCACATACGCCGTGCTCAATCAGCTGCCCGCGCAAAGCAGCCTCATCAGCATGGACTTTGACTTCATCTGCACACAGAATGCCATCGGCATCGCCAAAGCACTCGGCGTGGAAGAACGCGTGGCCGCCCTGTGCGCCAACCACTGGTTCATGCCCTTTTGCGATGGCCTGTTCAGCACCGTCTGCACACACTACGGCCTAGACGAAAGCTGCGAAGTCCCCGCCGTGCTCGCAGAAATTGCCCGCGTATTACGTCCCGGCGGTCAGTTTGTGGTGCAAACGCGCATGAATCCCTGGCACAGGCAGGGCAGCCGCTTAGCACAGTGGACCATCACCGAAGCCGAGGCCCCTGCAATCTTGCGCCAAGCGCGGCTCTACGCCGGGCCCGATGATCTCATCGAAACAGCCGCCACCTGCGGCCTTTCGCTAACCTCCCGCAAAAATTACACGCCAGAAGATAGCCACCACCGCGCCCTCATGACATTTGAAAAAACTAACCACTGACCACTAATCACTAACCACTGGAGAAAACCATGAAACCAACCGTCGCCATTGTCGGCCGCCCCAACGTGGGCAAATCCACGCTGTTTAACAAGCTCACCGGCACCCGCCGCGCCATCGTGCACGACACCCCCGGTGTCACCCGCGACCGCCTTTACGGCGACTGCGATTGGCTTAGCCATACCTTTTTGCTCGTCGACACCGGCGGCATTGAGCCACACAGCGACGACGTCATATTGGTGCAAATGCGCCGCCAAGCGCAAGTTGCCATCGACACCGCAGATGTCATCGTCTTCGTCACCGACTTGCGCAGCGGCGTCACCGCCAACGATCAAGATGTAGCGCAAATGCTGCAACGCAGCGGCAAACCCATCGTGCTTGCGGTGAACAAAGCCGACAGCATTGGCGAAATCCCCGTGGGCGTGTATGAATTCTACAACCTCGGCCTAGGCGACCCATATCCCGTCAGCAGCGTGCACGGCCACGGCACCGGCGACCTGCTCGATGCCATCGTCGCGCACTTCCCCGAGGATGTTGAAATCCCCGAAGAAGACGACACCATCCGCGTGGCGATTATCGGCAAACCCAACGCCGGAAAGAGCTCTCTGGTGAACAAAATCGCCGGCGAAGACCGCATGATCGTCAGCGACATCCCCGGCACCACGCGTGACGCCACCGACACTTTGATCGAAACTCCACAAGGCAAGTTCGCTTTGATTGATACAGCAGGCTTGCGCAAAAAAGCCCGCGTGCACGAACGCATCGAGGCCTACAGCGTACTGCGCGCAAAGCTGGCCATCGACCGCGCCGCCGTGTGTGTCATCATGATTGACGCCGCCGAAGGCTTCACCGAGCAAGACAGCAAGGTGGCCGGGCTTGCGCACGAGGCCGGCAAGGCCTGCATCATCGCCGTGAACAAATGGGATCTCATCGAAAAAGACGGCAAAACCATGGACACCATGCGCAAAAAACTCATGGGTGATTTCTCATTCATGAATTACGCGCCGATCATTTTCATCTCCGCCAAAACGGGCCAGCGTATCGACCGCCTCCTCGAATTGGTGAAATTCGTGGACGAGCAAAACGCTATGCGCATCACCACCGGCAAGCTCAACGACATTCTGGCTGATGCCACCGCGCGCGTGCAGCCTCCCACCGACCGTGGCCGCCGCCTGAAGATTTACTACATCACGCAGGCCTCAACGCGGCCGCCCACCTTTGTGTGCTTCGTCAACCGCAAAGAGCTCTTCCACTTCAGCTATCAGCGCTATCTGGAGAACCAAATCCGCGGCGTGTTCGGCCTTGAAGGCACGCCCGTGCGCATGATTACCCGCGAACGCGAGCGCGATGATTTTTAATGAGTTTTGAATAGAACACAGCGAAGCGTCGGAGCCCCACCGCAGGTGGTTTTTTGCAAAAAAAGAACCAAAAAAACCTAGCCGCTTCGCGGTAGACTTCTAATATGAGTTGAAAAAACAAGCCCCTGCCTCCCCCTTGGGGGAGGTGCCCCGCAGGGCGGTGGGGGTAAAATCGGATGCAAATCCGCCCGGAGTATAATATATGAAAATCTTGGGGATAGACCCCGGCTACGCCATCGTGGGTAGCGGCATCGTCGACTACACCGGCAACAAATTCACCCTCATCGAGGCAAACGCCATCACCACCAAAGCACACACACCATTCGACCAACGCCTGCGCGAAATCCACGCGGGCGTACAGCGGCGCATTGCCGAACATAAGCCCGCCGCCATGGCGGTGGAGAAACTCTTCTTCAACACCAACACAACCACGGCGATCGATGTCGCCCAAGCCCGTGGCGTGATCATCCTCGCGGCGGCGCAGGCTGGCGTGCCGGTGTATGAATACACACCATTGCAAGTGAAACAAGCCGTGGTGGGCTATGGCCGCGCAGACAAACGCCAAGTGCAAGACATGATTAAGCTGCTGCTGCACCTCAACACTTGCCCCAAGCCCGACGACGTGGCCGACGCACTGGCCATCGCCATTTGCCATGCGCACTCGGCTGGGTCATTGATGAGATTAATGAAGAGGTAAGCCATGAAATTTGCGGTTATTTCAGACATCCACGGCAACATCGTTGCCCTGCGCGCCGTGCTTGCGGAAATCGAGCGCGAGCGCGTTGATCATCTGCTGGTGCTGGGCGACCTGTTCAGCTCCGGCCATGTGCAGGATATTCTGACCGAGCTGCGCGGGCGTGATGCCGTCATCATCCGTGGCAACAACGAGGACTACCAGCTCGAACAAAATCTGAGCGACTGGGAAGGCCACGACCAATTTGAAGAACTGGCCGCCACCCGCCGCGACATCACCCCGCAAGACATGCAGTGGATTGCCGCGCTGCCCGCACAAGTCACGCTGACCTACCCGGATGTTTCACTACGGCTGATGCACATCGAAGCACCCGCTGATGAGACAATCACACTGTGCGGGCACACCCATCGCAACCCATTTGTGCGTGAGGAAAACGGCCGTTATATCTGCAACACAGGTTCAGTGGGTGAAAATTTCGACCCAGCCTTCACCGCTGACGTCACGTTCATCACCTGCCAAGGCAGCAACATCACGTTTGAGCAACGCCGCGTGCCCTATGATTTCGAAGCTTGGCGGCACATGACCGGCAGCACGCTCAAACAGCGCTTAAACCTGCGCGCCGCCGAGCTGGGCCGCAATCTTTTTATGGAATTTCTCGCCGAAGCCGACCACGGCCTTGGCTGGCCAATCCCGAATGATATCTGGCGCGCCACCGCCAAACAATGGCAAGAAAGAGGACTGCTCTGATGCTCTACTCCCTCACTGGCACCATCGTGCACATCGACACCGCCACGCTCGCGCTTTCGTGCAGCGGGGTAGCCTTTGCCTGCCACGCCAGCGCAAACACCCTGCGCGATCTGCATCTAAACAAAGAGGTCACGCTATTCACCCACTTAAATGTACGCGAGGATGCCCTAGACCTGTTCGCCTTTGGCACACAGGCCGAGCTGCGCTGTTTTCGCCAGCTGGTGAATGTCACCGGCGTGGGACCCAAGGCGGCTCTTGCGGTGCTGTCCGCTTGCACGCCCGAGCAACTTGGGCTACACATCGCTGCGGGTGATATCCGTGCCATCACGCAGGCGCAGGGCGTGGGCAAAAAGCTCGCCGAGCGCATGGTGCTTGAGCTCAAAGACAAAATCACGGTGGAATTTTCACCCGGCAATGCTGCACCCGCCGCTGCAGGCAATGCCTTCACCACGCCGGACAACGAAGCCCTCGCCGCGCTACTGGCACTGGGCTACCAGCAAACCGAGGCCATGCTTGCCCTGCGCGGCATTGACGACAGCGCCACCACGCAGGAGAAAATCCGGCTGGCGTTGCGGCAGTTGGCGGGGTGATGATTTTTCGCAACCTGTAGGGGCGGCCATTGGCCGTCCGTGAGTTTCCGCACATCATAAAGAAAACGGACGCGCAATGCGCGCCCCTACAAAAGGATGATCATATGAACCACATCACCATCCGCCCGGTGCAGCCCGAAGAAGTGCGCCCGGCCATTGACTTCGCGCAGCGCATCTTCCTGCAATTTGTGCGACCAGATGGCAGCGCAACCGACGAAAACCGCGAACAGGATGAATACTACAAGTCCGGCCAATGGCTAATGTTTCTCGCTCTGGATGGTGACCGCCTAGTCGGCATGGCCTGCGAGCGCGACAACACACACATCCGCAAGCTTTATGTCGAGCAAGCGTATCAGCGCCAAGGCATTGCCACTGCGCTGATGGATACTCTCATCGCTGCGATGAAAGCACAGGGCACTACGCAGATTACCCTCGCTTCCTCCGACCACGCCCTGCCGTTTTACACACGCTATGGCTTTGTGCCCACCGGCCCGCGGCAAAACAGCAACGGGCTAATCTTCACGCCCATGGCATATGATTGCACAACCTGTAGGGGCGGCCATTGGCCGTCCGCGAGTTTTCCGCACATCATAATGAGGACGGACGCGCAATGCACGCCCCTACAATCCATCAAAAGGATAATCACATGAACGACTTCACCACGCCCGAACTCACCCAACACGACGAGGAAATCGAGCTTTCGCTGCGCCCCAAAACGCTGCGCGAGTACATCGGGCAAGACAAAGCCAAAGAGAATCTCAACATCTACATCACCGCGGCGCGCCAGCGTGCCGAGGCCTTGGACCATGTGCTGCTTTATGGCCCGCCGGGGCTGGGAAAAACCACCCTCGCGGGCATCGTCGCCAACGAAATGGGCGTGAATTTACGCGTTACCAGCGGCCCCGCCATTGAAAAACCCGGCGACCTCGCTGCGCTGCTCACGAATTTGAACGAGGGCGATGTGCTCTTTATTGATGAAATTCACCGGCTGTCTAGAGCTGTTGAAGAAGTGCTCTACCCTGCCATGGAGGATTACGAGCTGGACATCATCATCGGCAAAGGACCATCCGCCCGCTCAATACGCCTTGACCTGCCCAAGTTTACACTCGTGGGCGCAACCACGCGTGCCGGGCAGCTCAGCGCGCCACTGCGTGATAGATTCGGCGTGATTCTGCGCCTTGAATTGTACACCCCGCAGCAGCTGGGCACGATCGTCACGCGCAGCGCGGGCATTTTGGGCATCGCCATTGACCCCGATGGCTCGCTTGAGCTAGCCAGCCGCAGCCGTGGCACGCCGCGCATTGCGAACAGGCTGCTCAAACGTGCGCGGGATTTCGCTCAGGTACTGGGCGATGGAACCATCACCCTGCCCACCACACAAACTGCCCTCAACAGCATGGACATCGACGAGCTTGGGCTTGACCTCATTGACCGCCGCCTGCTGAAAGTGATGATTGACCAATACAACGGCGGGCCCGTGGGGCTTGAGACCCTGGCTGCCGCCGTGGGCGAAGAATCCATCACCATTGAGGATGTGTATGAGCCCTATCTGATGCAGATTGGCTTCCTTGGCCGCACGCCACGTGGTCGCGTGGCCACCCCTGCGGCCTATGCACACTTGGGAATTCCTCAAAACACGCAAAGCGCAACGCCCAGTGCGCAATTGTCGATGGAGGGATTATCATGAAGATTGTTGCCTTGCTGGTTGCTTTGGCGTTGCTGCTGGTTGCCTGTGCTGCGCCCACCGCCGAGCACACAACCACTATCGAAGAGTCCACCACGGAGTACATCACCACCGCACAAGAGCCGACCACTGTATTTGAGCCACGCTATCTCAGTGAAACGGAAATTGATGAAATTTTTGGAACGGCATGGCAAGCAATTGGTCACTTTTTCGCGCCACTATATGATTCTAGGAGTCCCATTGAAATCAATGGACGCACTTGGTTTCAGGTCACTAACTTCGAAAGCATAAACGACATCGCAACTTTTTTGCATGATTATTTATCGCCCCAAGCTACACAAGACTTCATGGGTCTTCGTCCAAACTCCTACCTTGAGCATGAGGGGAATCTTTATTTCGCTGGCAGCAACCTTGGTGGCGTTCGACATGACCGCATTCGCATAGTTACGCAAACCGACGCCGCTATCACCTATCACATCTATCGGCTTGAATACATAGGTAGCGGAAATCACGTCCCCAGCAATGCCCCGCCCTGCATTTACACCCGCGAGCTCATCGACGGCCGCTGGGTGTTCACCACCTTCCCGTTTTACTGGTAATGGATATTTTGCCCGCAAACACCGTATAGTATAGGTACACCAATGAAACGGGGTATCCTATGCAAAAACTATTCGGCACCGACGGCGTGCGCGGCATTGCCGGCACCGAACTCACCAATGAGCTTGCCTATCGGATAGGGCATGCTTTCGCCCAACTATCAACTGTCGGCTGCCAATTGTTAATTGGCGAAGACACCCGCGCATCCTCCCCTGCTTTGGCGCAAGCTTTGGCCGCGGGCATGCAAGCCGCAGGCGCGAGCGTGCGTATGCTGGGCGTTGTGCCCACACCCGCCGTTGCGCAGCTGATTCCCGCCCTCGCATGCCAGGGCGGCGCGATGATTTCCGCCAGTCACAACCCGCATGAATACAACGGCATCAAGCTGTTTAACGCGCAGGGGCACAAGCTGCCCGATGAACTGGAGCGGGAAATTGAACGGCTTGTAGGGGCGGCCATTGGCCGTCCGTCACTCGCTGAAAGCACGGACGCGCAATGCGCGCCCCTACACACTGACATTTACCTCAACCACCTGCGCTCCACCGTACCTTCCACTTTGGCGAGCGATTTAGGCTACCCCAAGCTTGCCATTGACTGTGCAAATGGCAGCGCAAGTGCAACCGCGCCACAGTTGTTTAGCGAGTTGGGTTTTGCTTGCGATATGCTGCATGCCAAGCCCAACGGCGTGAACATTAACCACAACTGCGGCTCCACACATGTTGCGCAGCTGCAAGCTTATGTGCGTGCGCGTGATGATATTTGCGCAGGCTTTGCCTTTGATGGCGACGCCGACCGCCTGCTTGCAGTGGACGAACACGGCAATTTGGTGGACGGCGACAAAATCACCGCCATTTGTGCGCGGCAACTATTGCGCGAAAGCCGTCTGCCGCACAACAGCGTGGCCGTCACCGTGATGACCAACCTGGGCTTTCATGCCTACTGCGATCGCCACGGCATTGCGCGTGAGATCACGCAAGTGGGCGATCGCTACGTGCTGCAGCGCATGCACGAGCGCGGGCTGGCGCTAGGCGGCGAGCAAAGCGGGCACATCATTTTTCGCGAGTTTGCCAGCACCGGCGACGGCCAGCTCAGCGCGCTGCAACTGCTGAATGTGATGCGCGCAACCGGCAAATCACTTGGCGAATTGGCCGCCGAAGTTGAGTTGTATCCCCAAGTGCTAGTGAATGTGCAAGCTGATACAGCCGCCAAAGCTCGCCTGCAAAGCTGCCCTGTCGTCGCCGTTGCAATTGCTGCCGCCGAGGCGAAACTTGGCGAGCACGGCCGCGTGCTGGTGCGTGCCAGTGGCACCGAGCCGCTTGTGCGCATTATGCTGGAGGGCCGCGATGAAACGGAAATTGCGACGCTGGCGAACGACATTGCGGCGGTGATTGTGTAGGGGCGCGCATTGCGCGTCCGCTATGATACCGCCCATCATCAATATCCCGGACGGCCAATGGCCGCCCCTACATATAAACCGGACAAACATAGGAGGCTGCCATGAAGATTTTTGCGCTGTTGTTGGCCGTTGTGCTGGTTTTTCTCGCTGCATGCGGCGCGCCCGCTGACCCTGCTGCCTACACGACAACTGCCGAAGACGCAGAAGTATACAAGTGGCTGAACGCCAGCGATATTGCGCATATCAGCATCACTTGGTCTAGAGAGGATTCAAGTTTTGACCGCGAATACAGCTCCCCCGAAAACATCGCCCGCGTAGTTGACTACATCAACACACTGGAGTTCACCGGTGTGCATGGTTATCATAATCGATTCTTTGGCGGCGCGTTTCGTATTCACGTTAACATGCACGATGGAAGCCAGCGAAATTTCACGCATGGTGGCGGTGTGTTTGCCGAATATGGCTTCGGTTTCATGTATATCAACCCAGAGCAATTTGGGCAATTATTCCAAATCATTGAAGCAAACCCGAGCGATTAACCGAAAGGACAAGCCCATGCACGCAATCGAAACCCGCAACCTCAGCCACCGCTACCGCAACAGCACAAAAGAAACCCTCGCCGCAATCCAAGGCATTGACCTGCAAATTGCCGCGGGCGAACTGCTGTGTGTCATCGGCCACACCGGCAGTGGAAAAAGCACCCTGGTGGCGCATCTCAATGCGCTGCTGAAGCCAACTGACGGCACCGTGCTCGTTGACGGCAAGAACATATGGGAAAACAAAAAGGCCGTTCGTGCTGCTCGCTTTTGGGTGGGGCTGTGCTTTCAATATCCCGAATATCAGCTGTTTGAGGAAACCGTGGAAAAAGACATCGCCTTTGGGCCGCGCAACATGGGCTTGGATAAAGAGGAAATCGCGCGGCGGGTTCGCGCTAGCCTTACCTTCGTTGGGCTTGATGAAAGCTATCTGGCCAAGTCACCCTTTGACCTAAGCGGTGGCGAAAAACGGCGCGTGGCCATCGCCGGGGTAATGGCCATGGAGCCGCAAGCTCTGGTGCTGGATGAGCCTACCGCTGGTCTGGATCCACGCGGCAAAGAGCAAATTTTGAGCATGATTGCGCGCTATCGCGAGGAGACCGGGCGCACGGTCATTCTGATTTCGCACAACATGGAGGAAGTGGCACGCATGGCCGACCGCGTGTTGGTGATGCGCCACGGGCAAGTTGCCATGCACGGCACGGTGAGCGAGGTATTCACCCGTGCGGGCGAGCTGGCTGACATGGGCCTTGCCGTGCCGCCGGTGACGAGCATATTCGCGCGCTTGCGGGCAGCGGGGTTGCCTGTGCGCGAGGATGTATTTACGGTGGAGCAGGGTGTGGAGGAATTGCGCAATCTGTAGGGGCGGCAATCATGCCGCCCGAAACTATAAGCAACATCAAGCCCCGGGCGGCGTAATCGCCGCCCCTACATACTGACGCAGGCGTATGGGAAACTCCGGACGCGCAATGCGCGCCCCTACGTCCCAGTCGCAACGGTGAAACGCAAACCGTTGAATACATGAGAGAAAGAATCACCCATGATTAAAGACATCACCATCGGCCAATATTACGCGGGCAAGTCCCCGCTGCACCGCATGGACGCCCGCATGAAGCTGCTGCTGACGCTGGTGTTCATGGTGGTGATATTCCTTAGCCAGAATTTTTTCTCGCTGGGGCTAGTTGCATTGGCCACGGTCTTGCTGTGTGTGCTGTCACGCGTGCCGGCACGCATGCAACTGCGCAGCTTGCGACCCATCCTCTTTTTGGTGATCTTCACCAGCTTGCTGCACTTGTTCACCGTCGGCGGCGAAGAAGCCCGCATACTCGTCAGCGTAAACCTGTGGGGCTGGGAGCCTGCCATCACTCTGCAAGGGCTGAACAACGCCATCTTCACCGCAGTGCGCATCATCTGCTTGATTGCAACAAGCTCGCTGCTGACCTACACCACCACGCCAGGTATGCTGACCACCGGGCTTGAAAAACTGATGTGGCCGCTGAGCAAACTGCGCGTGCCAGTGGGTGTGTTCGCCATGATGATGACCCTTGCGCTGCGCTTTGTGCCCACGCTGATTGAAGAAACCGACCGCATCATGAACGCACAAAAATCACGCGGGGCGAACCTAGAAACAGGCTCGCTGCCGCAACGCATGAAGGCCTTCGTGCCCGTGCTGGTGCCGCTGTTTGTGTCGGCTTTTCGTCGTGCGGCAGACCTCGCCTATGCCATGGAAAGCCGTTGCTACACCGGCTATGGCGCACGCACCACGCTTAAGCAGCTGCGTATTGGTGCGCGTGATTTCGCCGCCGCCACGGCCATGGTGGTGATGATTGGCGGGGTGGTGGTGCTCAACATCTTCTTTGTGCGGGTGATGTAATGTCGCTTCGCTGTGCATTAATATGGCGAGAGAAAGAGGCCGGGCGGCGTAATCGCCGCCCCTACCACCTGCGGTGGGGCTAGGTCGCTTCGCTGTGCGTTAATATAGCAGGATAAAGAGTCCGGACGCGCAATGCGCGCCCCTACAGGGGATGCATTATTCAATTTTCAAGGTGCATGTGATCGG